>Ga0209487_1000035_pt1 | contig 128779 bp, 132 predicted proteins | sample Poulit2012_FD_187524 | JGI IMG/M metagenome (GOLD analysis project Ga0209487, IMG submission 187524) | Agricultural soil microbial communities from Georgia to study Nitrogen management - Poultry litter 2012 (SPAdes) (version 2) | ecosystem: Environmental > Terrestrial > Soil > Agricultural...
AGTCGACGGACTCCTGCGGGAACAGCACGAGTCCGAGGAGGCTGAGGCCGTGCCCGCGGAAAGCCTGTCGACTGTAGTGCAAGTCAGCGAAATAAGAGCGCAAGCTTTGATTGTTATCGTTCCACTTAAATATTCATCGACTTAAAATTCTTCACCAACGTTATTTGACAAAGAACCGAAATTCATTAACCTAATAAGTCAGACTGAATGGAGCCGTAAATATGGGGCTCTTTTTTTGTGTTTACCTATATTTCATCCGGTATCTGTTACTCCCGTGATTTAAAATCATATCAAGGCAAAACGTGCATAAAATATATTAATTGACTATATGCGGGAGGAAACCTACGATGCGCTTGATCATCTGTCTAACACTTTCATTTATTTTTGTTTTTTTAATACCAGAACATGGACTAGCTCATGTTCATACCTCAGCAAATAATGCCGTCTTAATCGAACAATCAACGGGAAGGGTACTCTATGAAAAAAACGCACATGAAATCGAATCAATCGCAAGTATTACAAAAATAATGACTGCCATACTTGCCATTGAATCGGGAGAAATGGCAAGTGTCACCAAAACAAGTAAACAGGCGATTCATACGGAAGGATCATCGATTTACCTGGAGCAAGGTGAAAAGATGTCGATTGAAGATCTTGTTTATGGCTTAATGTTACGTTCCGGAAATGATGCAGCCGTTGCGATTAGTGAGCATGTTGGTGGTAGTGAGGAAGGTTTTGTTCATTTGATGAATGAGAAGGCTAGCTGGCTCGGGATGACAAATACCCATTTTGATAATCCACATGGACTTGATTCAGAAGAACATTATTCAACGGCTTATGACATGGCCCTTCTTATGCAATACGCCATGAAAAATAAAGTCTTCCGTAAAATATCGGGAACGACGACACATCAAGCCGAACATCGATCATATGCATGGCAAAATAAGAATAAATTATTAACCTCTATTTATGATAAATGCATAGCGGGAAAGACAGGGTTCACAAAGCAATCAGGCCGAACATTAATTACGTCTGCTCAACAAGATAACTTGGATCTAATTGCGGTTACGTTAAACGCACCAGACGATTGGCGTGATCATATTCAAATGTATGAATGGGGTTTTGATAATTATCAGTTGGAAACCATCGCCGAAAAAGGACAATCTATTTTTAAACAACATGATTCTGAACGAACGATCGTAGGTGTGAATCCAGTTGACCTTACCTATCCATTAACCAAATTGGAATCATCCATGCTTGATCGTCGCACGTTGTTGGTGCGTGAGGAAAGCAATTCGAGGAAGGACAGGATTGGGCAAACTGAATTTTATCTCCAAGGATCCAAAATAGCAGAGCTCCCGATTTATCGCGACGAGCAATCAGGTTTTTTAATGGAAGTCAAACAGAGCTTTAAACGAATTGTAGGGCTGAAGTAGATGGTTAATATCATTTGGGCGTTGATGGCGATGATTGGGATTGTTTATGCCATGCTAAATGGCACGATGAATGAGGTGAATCGTGCGATTTTTGAAAGCGCTCATGATGCCGTGACCCTTTCAATCGGATTAATCAGCATTTTGGTTTTTTGGCTTGGCATTATGAAAATAGCAGAGAAGTCAGGGATCTTAAATTATTTGGCGAAATTATGTAGGCCACTCGTCTCGAAGCTTTTTCCAGACATTCCAGCAGACCATCCCGCAATGGGATATATCTTATCTAATTTTACAGCAAATATCTTTGGCTTAGGTAATGCAGCAACACCGATGGGAATTAAAGCAATGGAACAAATGAAAGCATTAAGTGGTTCTGATACGGCATCACGATCAATGATCACATTCTTAGCCCTAAACACATCCGGTTTAACTATAATTCCAACAACTGTCATTGCAATTAGAATGCAATATGACTCTGTCTCACCAACCGAAATAGTTGGAACGACCATTATTGCGACGATGGTTTCTTTACTTGGAGCTGTTTTAATTGATCGGTTATTTTATAAGATGTCTCGTGCTAAAAAGTAAAGGATTTTAATGAATAGGTTTGGAGGTACAATAAAATGGGAATAATTTCAATAGTCAGTACGTGGATCATACCTTGTTTTATTTTATTAGTACTCATTATGGCAACATGGCAAAAGATTCCTACATATGAGTTATTTGTAGAGGGGGGCAAGGAAGGTGTCAATATGGCATTTTCCTTACTTCCTTTTTTAGTAGGAATGATTGTGTCAATTTCTATTCTTAGAAGTTCAGGTGCATTAGAAGCATTTATAACGCTTATTTCACCATTACTTTCGGCAATTGGTATCCCTCCTGAAATCATCCCCTTAGCACTCATACGCCCGATCTCGGGTACAGCAGCATTAGGGATGACAACGGAACTGATTGCTACGTATGGTCCAGATTCCTTTATCGGAAGATTGGCTTCCACGATGCAAGGAAGCACAGATACAACATTATACATTTTGACGATCTATTTTGGATCCGTAGGAATAAAAAAGATGGGGTACGCACTAAAGGTTGGACTCTTAGCCGACCTACTTGGTATACTTGCATCTATAATCATTGTAACAATTATCTTTGGTTAGAAAAATTAATGAATTTCATAATACCGGTTTAGTGCAACAGCGATACAATATATAGTTTCGTTGATCCGTTCTTAACCACATACTGTATCGATGTTGCCGGTTTTGGTAATTATGAAATCCATGTTAATAAGCTTTTTAAATATATAGAAAAAATTGGTGATAGAATATCATGACAAATAAACTTGATCGACTTCAAAAAGTGATCGCACAAAGCGGGCTCACTTCTCGCAGAAAAGCTGAAACATTAATTACAGCAGGTAAAGTGAAAGTGAATAATGAAATCGTGACAGAATTAGGTACCAAAGTATCCAAACAGGACATCGTTGCTGTCAACGGGATTCCATTATTAAAAGAAGACCATGTCTATTATATGCTCAATAAACCGCGGGAAGTGATCTCGAGTCTGGACGATGATAAAGATCGAACCATTGTGACAGATTATTTACACGGTGTAACGGAAAGGGTCTATCCGATCGGAAGGTTAGATTATCAAACATCGGGAATGTTATTATTAACGAACGATGGTGAATTCGCGAACTTATTAATGCATCCAAAATACGAGATCGAAAAAGTATATGTAGCGAAAGTAAAAGGGATTCCAAGCAAAACAGAATTAAATAAGCTGAGAAACGGAATAAAGGTTGATGGGGAGACGTTAAAGGTAATAAAGTATCTGATTTTATCGATGGAGAAAAAAAGGAATACCATGATTCTAGAAATTACACTAGGTGAAGGAAAAAACCGACATATTAGAAGAATGATGGAACAACTTGGCTATCCCATTATGAAATTAACACGTGAAAAATATGGATTGCTAACGCTTGATGGTTTGCCAGCAGGGCAGTACCGAGAGTTAACACGACACGAAGTCAAACAAATGAGGAACTTAGCCATCGAAAATGTTGAAAAGTAGTCATATTTACCACGATGGTTAAGTGTTATACTAGTTGTTGGGAGTGAGCGAAATTGAGTTTAGATGCAGCACGTATAAAGAAAAAAAGCAAAATGAGAAATCGTCTTATATTCAGGTCCATTATTTTAGCCATACTCGTTGGTGCGGTTGTTTTTGCCTTAGTAACCAATGCAAAGAGTGATAACTCGGATTATCAAGTTGGCGATCAAGCTCCAGATTTTCACTTACAACAAGTGAATGAAAACAATGAACTCGTAGACGTAAAATTAAGCGATTTTGAAGGTAAGGGGGTTATGCTTAACTTTTGGGCGACATTCTGTGCCCCATGTGAAGCAGAAATGCCGTATATGGAAGAGTTATATCCGAAGTATAAAGAAAAGGGCGTTGAAATCGTTGCCGTTAGTCTTGATGCAACTGAATTCGTGATCGATCGTTTTATTGATAAACATGAACTCACTTTTCCAATACCACATGATACACAAAGTGAAGTGATGGATGCATATAATGTAGGTCCCATTCCGAGCACATTGTTTATTGATGCGGACGGAATAATTGTCGAAAGAGTCGAAGGTGCCTTAACATTAGAGAGTTTAGAAGGGCATCTTAAAGAAATACAGCCAGAACCATAATGCGAATTTGGTATAACTGTGGGGGATTTTAATGAATAAACTAAAGTGTGAATGTGGGCATGTGAATCCAGAGGGAACGATTCTCTGTGAAGCCTGCGGAAAGCCCGTTGAAGGGAATCAACATATTGATGGTAATGTCGGCAAGAAATTACTTAATATGCGTTATGATGGAAGTGCAAGGCGGTCGTTGACGTATAATCGTTCGATCGTCGATAAAATATGGGCATTTTTCTCCTCTGTAAAAGTCGGGGTTATGTTAATTATCCTTGCACTCGTTGCATCTATATTTGGTACGATTTATCCGCAGGAAATGTACATACCGGAAGGGGCAGTCTCCCGTGATCCAGCTATATTCTATGAGGATCAATTCGGTATTTTTGGGAAGATGTATTACCAACTAGGATTCCATGATTTGTACAGTTCTTGGTGGTATATGACCATTATTGCCTTGATTGGTATTTCTTTAGTCATTTGTAGTATTGACCGCATCGTTCCGTTACATAGAGCATTAAAATTACAACGTTCAAAACGTCATGAGACATTTCTTAATAGACAAAGATTGTATAGTGAAACAGAGCATGTTACCAAAGAAGAGCAAGAAAAAGTGATTGCAGGATTAAAAAAACGACGTTATAAAGTACGCACGGAAGATGGACATGTACTCGCAGAGAAAGGGCGTTTTTCAAGATGGGGCCCATATGTGAACCATATTGGCTTAATTATTATTCTGTTTGCAGCCATGTTGCGATTAACGTCCGTCATGTATTTAGATGAATATGTTTGGGTTAGAGAAGGGGAACAAATCGTTATCCCTGGAACAAACGCCGAATACTTCATCGAGAATAAAAAGTTCACACTGGATACGTATGACCCAGAAGATGAACGATTTAAGGATGCACTCGAAAATCAGGGTGAACTGGTCGCGGAGAACTATCAGTCTGATGTTGTTATTTACCAAGCAGTCGAAGGGTCTTCAGGCGTTGATTCGAAGCTTGAAAAAATAGCGGAAGATGAAATAACAATGAATCATCCCTTGAAATTTGACACGTATACGCTCTATCAGGCGGGCTATCAATTGGATGAGTTTACAAATATGTCGTTTAAGGTATATGACATAGATGATAAGGATAAAGAATCATTGGGTACATTTAAGATTGATTTAACAGATACGGAATCAGAATATGAATTGGATAATGGGATGAAGGTTGTCCTTGATCAAGTATTCCCAGATTATTATCTAGACGATGGAGTCCCGAAATCAGAAACGAATTATCCGAGGAATCCAGCATTCGTCTTTAAAGTTTATCCACCTGGTGAAGAGAAACCGGAAGTTAGCTTTGCCGGAATCGGAAAAAACATTGACGCAACGGGGGAAAATGAATATAAGTTAGGAATTGTCGATTATGAAATGCACCATGTTAGTGGGATAACTGTCCGCCGGGATTATACCATACCTCTCTTCATAGTCGGTGCCGCGATATTCATGATTGGTGTTATTCAAGGAATGTATTGGCAGCATCGCAGAATTTGGGTACATCCAAAAAATGGTAGTGTCTTACTTGCTGCACATACAAATAAAAACTGGTTCGGTATTAAGAAGGATATTGAAGCAATAATTGAAGATACAACGATCAATATGGTTGAAGATCAACATGACTTACATGAAGATCAATAATTGAAAATAAGGAGGTATTCTTACGATGAGTTTAACGACATTAAGTGCAATCATGTTATACACAGCGTTTGGGCTGTACTCGATTGCAACTATTATATTTGGTGTGACATTAAGGGATAAGAATCGCGAGGAGAAGAAAAACATAACAGGAACCATCGCAATTTGGCTTACGATCATTGGTCTCGCTGCGCAAGTCGTCTATTTCATCACTCGCTGGGTAGCGGGTGGACATGCGCCGTTAAGTAATATGTTTGAATTTGTGACTTTCTTAGGAATGTGTTTAGTATTAGGGTTTATTATTATTTACTTGATCTATCGCATAAACGTACTCGGATTATTCGCTTTGCCTATTGCTTTAATTATTATTGCTTATGGCAGTATGTTCCCATCGGCGATATCACCATTGGTACCATCGCTTCAGAGTCCATGGTTATATATTCACGTATCAACTGTTTCCTTATCGCAAGGGATTTTAAGTATTAGCTTTGTCGCTGGATTAATTTACTTACTTAGACAGGTTGATCAGTCATTTAGGAATAAAAGTAATATCGGAATTGAGGTCGTGCTTTTCATATTGCTCATATTAATCGGCTTTGTTGTTACAACGACCACATTCAAGGCTATTGATTATCAGGCAACATTTGAATATCCAATTGGAGAAGAAATTCAATCTGTAGAATATAACTTCCCAGCCATTACCGGTCCTAAAGATAGTACATTAGTTACCAAGGGTGCAATGAAACCATGGTTTGATACGCCAGGATGGATGCAAGGGGAAGATGCACCTCGTAAATTTAATACGCTTATTTGGTCGATTATGGGCGGGCTTGTATTCTACGGCTTGATTCGTTTACTCTTAAGAAAGCGAATTGGAGCAGCCATACAACCAACATTAAAGAAAATTAATCCAGGTCTTCTGGACGAGATCACCTACCGTGCTGTCGCCATCGGTTTCCCTTTATTTACTTTAGGGGGATTAATCTTTGCGGCGATCTGGGCACAAATTGCTTGGGACCGATTCTGGGGATGGGATCCGAAAGAAGTTTGGGCTCTCATCACATGGTTATTCTATGCTGCTTATTTACACTTAAGACTATCTCGTGGTTGGCATGGTGAAAAATCGGCATGGCTTGCTGTTGGCGGGTTTGCGATTATCATGTTTAATCTTATTGTTGTGAATCTAGTCTTAGCAGGTCTGCACTCTTACGCATCATAAGTGATTAACACACACGGTATTCATTGTTTCCAATGGTACCGTGTTTGTCCTTATTGGTTTTTAGTCTATACGTTACACAAGTTAATGAATTTCATCATCCCGATTGATAGCGATACGACTTCGCTTGTTACGGTTATTATGAAATTCATTGAAGTGAACGAGATGGAGGAGAGTTACAATGAATACAAATGCAAGGATTTTAGTTGTCGATGATGAAGATCGAATTAGAAGGTTGATTCGCATGTATTTAGAACGTGAAGAGTTTGATATTGAAGAGGCAGCAAACGGGAGTGATGCGTTAGAGCTTGCATTAACGAATGATTATGATCTGATTCTCTTAGATATCATGATGCCGGAAATGGATGGTTATGAAGTCTGTACAGAATTGCGAAAAGAAAAGACAACGCCCGTTATCATGCTCACTGCAAAAGGTGAAGAGTCAAATCGTGTGGAAGGATTTGAAGCGGGAGCGGATGATTATATTGTTAAACCATTCAGCCCGAGGGAAGTCATTCTACGTGTAAAGGCTGTATTAAGACGGGTAACGAATTCATCCCATTCATCAGCTGATCATCCTACTAAAAATGTCATTGTTTTCCCACACTTGACCATTGATCTGGATGCATACCGTGTCACAACAGATGATAAGGAAGTAAGTTTAACACCAAAGGAATATGAATTACTCTGTTTCTTAGCACAATCGCCTGATAAAGTTTTTAAGCGGGAGGACTTATTAAGAGATGTCTGGCATTATGAGTTTTTTGGCGATTTAAGAACAGTAGACACACATGTAAAGCGATTAAGGGAAAAATTAAATGCTGTTTCTGAAGATGCAGCCAAAATGATCGTAACGGTTTGGGGTGTCGGATATAAACTAGAGGCAGCTGATATATAATGTTTTGGCGTAGTGTCGTAGGGAAACTGGCTTTAACCATTTTACTGCTCGTTTCCTTTGTTTTGTTTATCTTAACCATCTTATTATTGGAGTTCTTTGAGAGTTTCCATGTTCAAGAAGCGGAAAAAGGTCTCATGAGAACGGCTACGATCGTTTCATCGATGATTGAAGATGAAGATCATGATCACGATGAGACGATCATGGATACGATTGAACGGGTAAAGGATCCATCGAGTCGTATCTTCATCATTATGGAAGAGGAGATCATTACCTCGGAATCGACAAATGCCGAACTGTCAGAGTTGAGTGATCACTGGTTTAAAAACGAAGAAGAAGTGCATGAAGTTTTAACTGATAATAAACCGATTAATAAACAAATCAAATTACCTAATGATGAAACCGAAGTCATGATCGTCGGCACACCAGTTGATCATGGAAATGGAGCCGTCTTTGTTTATCAATCCCTTGATGTTATTGATCAAACAAGAGCCCATACGACTAGGATCATCTTCTTAGCTGCAGGAATAGCGATCATATTAACAACGATATTCGCCTTTTTCTTATCGACTCGCATTACTGCCCCACTCATCAAAATGCGAGAAGCTGCTTTTGATTTAACGCGGGGCGAATTTAATACGAAGGTTCCCATTGTCAGCCATGATGAAATTGGTGAATTAGGAATTGCCTTTAATAAAATGGGAAGTCAATTAAAGTTTCATATCAATGCTTTAAGACAAGAAAAAGAACAATTATCTGGTATCGTTAGCTCGATGGCGGACGGTGTGATCACATTGAATCGTAATGGCGATATGATTTTAACGAATCCACCAGCTGATAAATTTATTGAAGATTGGTTTTTTGTAAATAACATTAATCTTGAAGATCAGGCAGAACAGAAGTTGCCGAATGAACTGCATGATATTTTACAAAAGGTGATTCAAGGTGAAAAAGAAGTGTTACAGGAAATCAGCCTGCAAGGGCGTAATTTGGTGATGATCATGACCCCGCTACATGACCAATCTTATGTTCGGGGTGCTGTAGCAGTCATGCGTGATATGACGGAAGAACGCCGGCTAGATAAGTTGAGAAAGGATTTTATTTCGAATGTATCCCACGAGCTTCGTACCCCCATCTCTCTCTTACAAGGGTACAGTGAAGCGATCGTTGATGATATTGCGGAGTCTAAAGAGGATAAAAATGAATTAGCGAAAATTATCAATGAGGAATCCCTTCGAATGGGGCGTCTCGTAAATGAGTTATTGGATCTAGAAAGAATGGACACAGGGAACACTCCGTTCCATCATGACCGTGTTAATCTTAATCAATTTATGAATCGAATCATTAAAAAATTCTCAGGTAGTGCAAGTGAAGAAAACATTACCATCACATTGAATAAGGACTTAATAAATGAGACGGCGATTTTTGATGCGGATCAACTTGAACAAGTCTTTACCAATTTAATTGATAATGCCCTAACACACACACCTGAAAACGGCGAGATCACAATCTTGGTGAAGAATAGGTCAGAGCAATTATATGTTGAGATTGCCGATGATGGTAATGGTATTCCAGAAGAAGATCTACCATTTATCTTTGAACGTTTTTATAAAGCTGATAAATCACGGACTCGAAATGCAAATAAAAAAGGAACTGGCTTAGGTTTGTCAATCGTTAAAAACATCATTGATAAGCACGATGGGACAATTGCCGTTAAAAGTAAATTAAATGCGGGAACAACCTTTAGTTTTAAAATAAAACATAAAAAAGAATCTTAAAAGACTACCATCAAGTAAGGATATTATGATACGATAGGAATAGACAATTGAATACGAATGTAAATGGTGTAGTTTCTTTACATAAAAGGGAATCTAGTTAAATGCTAGAACTGTCCTCGCAACTGTAAGTGAATCACGAAATAAGCAGCAACCACTGTATGTGTAAACGTATGGGAAGGGCTTAGAGTAGGTTAATATCACAAGTCAGTAGACCTGCCATTTACATGTGTTTCAATGCTTCGAGGGAATGAGCGATTGGATAACCGATACATCATTGGCACGATATGCTATGCATGTTCCGCTTGTCTTATAAAGCTAACTCTTTAAGTAGAGTTAGCTTTTTTTGATGACGGTATTCTTTCTTGATTGACCCTCAATATTTGCATAGGAGTGAGAGGAAATGAATACATGGCTTTTACGATTCGGTTCGATCTTGATTGCAGCTGCTTTACTGACGGGTTGTAGTTCTGATGATAAAACGGATCAAGAAACAACAGAAAATCAAGCAAGTGAAGCGGAGACTGCAACAGGTGCAGACCAAGAAAATGAGGAAGAAGAGATTGCCCACTTTACACTTTCAATAGATGAAGGTGATGAAGTAATCACTGAGAAAGAAGTCTCGATCGCAGAAGGGGATCTATTGATGGATGTACTTAAAGCCAATTTTGATGTGGAAGAGGAAGGCGGCTTTATCACATCAATTGAAGGTGTTTCTCCTGATGAGGGTGAAGAAAAGTCGTGGATGTTTTTTGTAAACGATGAAATGGCTACCACGGGTGCTGAAGAGGTTGAATTAAACCCGGGTGATCAAGTTAATTTTGATTTACAAGCTTGGGAATGATTTAATTGAATACGTATAAAATCACCTTACTTGCCCTGTTAGCCGCACTTGGGGTGGTTGGTAGGGCAGTTTTTGTCTTCATTCCAAATGTCCAACCCATTACATCTTTAATTATTATTTGCGGGTTAATTTTGGGACCAGGTGCTGCCGTTATTTTAGCCATCTTAACAACTTTTTTATCAAATATGATCCTTGGTATGGGGATTTGGACAATTTGGCAAATTATCTCTTGGGGGATCATCGGTTTAATGAGTGGTCTTCTAGGTAAAATATTTACGCGAATACCACTGTACATGATTGTCATCTATTCCATCGGATGTGGTTATTTATACGGTCTGATTATCTCGCTAACAACGTATCAGGTTACCGGTAAGTTTTGGCCTTATTATCTCGCTGGACTTCCTTTTGATACCAATCATGCAATAGGAAATGCGGTATTTATTATTTTATTGTATCCCATGATTTCATATCTGTTTAGAAATTATGCACGAAATCGCTTTGACATTCAGAAAACCAACGTATCCTAGTTGGTTTTTTTTACTTTCAAAATAGGATCAACTCCTATATTATAAAGAATAGATACCTTGAAAATAGCTAGGTACTACTTATCCTTCATATTACGATCTGCTAAGATTAAAATGGCATCATCGAAATAGATGGATGATATTTTTCAAGTAGGGTCGAAAGGAGCATCTGACTTGTTGTTTGAAGGCATCATCCTTAAATCTAGTTCGCAAATAAAAGATGAACGGACGATCACAGCTGTTTACCATCTATTAACGGGTAGAAGGTCGATCCAAACGGTTCAAGATTCGCATCTATATCAGTTGGAACACTTCTATGGGATCTATAAAGTGATGGATAAGTCGGTTTTTGATCATCAAATAGCCGAATTAATGACAGCTGGATTGCTCCTAAAGGCAGCATCTACCGATATGTATTATCCATCCACACGCGGATACGAATGGCTGGAAAAACACGAAGATCAGATGCCTATTGCTTATTTTAATGGCTTGCAATACGAGTCGATAGATCAGGTTTTTTTAAGCCGGTTACTCTTACTCATTCAAGTGTTAACAAATGGGAAAATGCGAAATCCATCTTATATTCCAGTCATCGATCAGTTGCAAATAACAGATTGGGTTAAACGTGCCTATCAAGATATGAAGCAGACAGTGACGCAACACTTGCATATGGTCTATACGGAATTATCTGGGTTGCTCCACGACGTATCTACCCAAGAGGCCGCTATTTTTGTTGATCGATTAACTGGTTTTAAACAATATGGCATGAGTCTTCAACAACTAGGTACCCATTATAAACTGGATACCCATGATGTCCGCTTAGTCCTTATTGCGATTACCCACCGGTTATTAGGAACAATTCGAGATGATGCACAGAGGTATCCCTTTATGACTTCACTTATACAAGATTTGTCTATGGATGGCTTTATTACGAATTCCGCTCATAAGACCTATGATTTTATAAAACAAGGGTATACTGCCGCAGAGATTGCGAATAGAAGGGCTTTAAAAATGAATACACTATATGATCATATCGTCGAGATTGCCTTATATGATCAAAGATTTTCCCTATCTCCTTATCTCAATGAAGAAACCCGTTTAGAAATTGTTAATACAGTGATTCGAATCGGTTCAACTAAATTGAGTCAAATAAAAAAAGAAGTCGATTCCGAGATTAGCTATTTTCAAATTCGGCTAGCTTTAACGACGGTTGACAACATATTTACAGCTGGTGATCTACATGCATGAAAAAACAGACGTCCTAACCGGACATTTACAGAAACACTTTAAATATGAGACGTTTCGACAAGGGCAAAAAGAAATCATTCAAGATGTATTGAATGGGTATAGTGTCTTAGGGGTGTTACCAACAGGATCTGGTAAATCATTATGTTATCAATTAGCAGCTAAGTTATTACCAGGCGCAACGATTGTTGTATCTCCTTTAATTTCACTTATGATCGATCAAGTAAAAGAGTTACATGCCATTCATTTTAAAGATGTTGTTGCTCTAAATAGTTTTATGGAATTTGCAGAGAAACAGAAAGTATATCAAAAACTATCATCCTATAAGATTATTTTTGTATCACCTGAACTGTTACAAAATCCGAAAGTCAGGTCTTATATCGAGCAAATCAAAATAAGTTTATTCGTCATTGATGAAGCCCACTGTATTTCTCAATGGGGGCATGAATTTAGACCTGATTACTTAAAGTTAAGTTCCGTCATTGAGTCGCTAGGAAGTCCGCCAATGATGGCACTAAGTGCTACGGCACCCAAAAATGTTCGGGAAGATATCATTATGATTTTACAACGACCAGAGATGATTGAACATGTGTATCCAATGGATCGAGAAAACATTGCCTTTCATATCGAAAAGACCGTGAGTCGTCAAGATAAATTAGATAAAATGATTAAGGTTTTAGCAACGTATCGAGTACCGACCTTAATTTATTTCTCTAGTCGGAGAACTGCTGAAGAAATAGCGAGTATGCTAGCGAGTAATCTCTCTCATCTGCGCATTGCATTTTATCATAGCGGAATGGAGCAAATGGATCGTATCTCTATTCAGCAACAATTTATGAATGATCAGTTGGATGTCATTTGTTGCACGAGTGCATTTGGCATGGGGATTAATAAAAGTAATATTCGTTTAATTATTCATTATCATTTTCCACCGCAACTCGAATCTTTTATTCAAGAAGTAGGTAGAGCGGGGCGGGATGGAAAAGAAAGCGTGAGTTTGTTGCTTTATTCAGAAAGTGATCAATACTTTCCAGCCGCAATGATTCGGAGAGAATTACCATCAAAAGAAGAATTAACCTTTGTCTTCAAACAATTACATAAGTTTTCCAATGAAAATAGAACGTTAGAAATGACAAAGCAAGAAATTGAAGAAAACTTTAACATAAATGAAATTCAATGGCGATTTATACACTATCAACTTGAAAACAATGGTATAATCGAAAATGAACGATTGTATTTTAATCAGGAATTGTGGAGACAATCTTTTCAACAGATAAATAGCCATCGAAAAAATCGCCTGGTCGTAAAAGAAATGAAGTTAAAGCAAATCATAACGTGGTTAAACAGTGATCATTGTTTACGCAAATATTTATATATTCATTTTCAAGATTCCTATAAACAAGCTACTTTCCAATGTTGCACCCATTGTGGGTTTTCTTTCTCGCAATGGAAACCGGAGCAACAAATGATGGTACCACAACAGTCCCATTCATGGGAAAGTAAATTAAAATCACTATTATTAATTGAGGCTAATCATGAAACAAAGTGAATTAATCAAAACTTTATCTAAACAAGAATTAAAAAAGGCACTCCTTTTCTCACAATTATTATTTTTGGTAATTGGCCTGTTATTGAGCTTCATCCTGTTTGATAGTTTGTTGGACTGGTTTGACTATTTTAAAGTTGAACCAATTCAGATCCTTTATTATGGGGTCATACCAGGTTTGATCATTGTCATGGTGGACATCCTTTTGATGGAAGTCTTTCCAAAACGGTATTTGGATGATGGTGGAATGAATGAAATAGTATTTAAAAACCGTACAATTGCTGATATATTTGTCCTGACGCTTGTGATCGCTATTTCTGAGGAAGCTCTATTCAGGGGTGTTATCCAAACGACGATCGGTTTTATTCCGGCAAGTATTCTGTTTGCTCTTGTTCATATTCGTTATTTAAAGAAACCAGTTTTATTTATTTCTGTTCTTCTCATGAGTTTTTACATTGGTTATTTATTTGAAATAACCGGGAATTTATACGTAACCATGACGGTCCATTTTATCGTTAACTTTCTCTTGGGATTAATGATACGTTACGGAAAATGAGGTGCTATACATTGGATAATGAAACCACAACGAATCAAGATATAACCAACCAACTTGAAAAGTTATTAAATGAAGTACAGCATCATGGAAGTGAACAGGAACAGGAACCGAAAGAGGATCTGGTCAGACAGGAACGGGTACAACAGATTGACGTACTCAATTTACCACCAAGAAAAGAAGTGCATTCAAAAACAAAACTGCGAACCCGCATAAAATTCGGAAAAGAAACCGGTCGATTGTTCGTCGTCCTACTCATTCTGATTGTCCTTATTACTGGCGTCTATGCCTATTGGGGCAATGGTCTGAAAGAGATCTTGAACCAGTTCTTTAAAGCATAAGATACGTCCATTCGTCTGCTCTTCAACGACGTGAAAGCTGCGAATAAAATCGTGGCTATTTTTAAATTAGATACATATAATTAAATAGTACGTCACATACACATTTTATATGGCTTTTCTTGTACATCGTGATACAATTGATTCTTAGTGGTAAATCATGAATCTATTTGAATATAAGTGAGACAGATACACATGAAACATGCACTTCACTCCACTTATTTATTCAACATTTCGATGCAAAACATATAGTATAGTAAGGGAAGTTAATTAGTAAAAAGTGTACGCTCATCATGGGTTTTTACGCTTATGAATCATAAATGGACGGTTGCGGTTTAAAGATATAATTGTGGGGGGATGCAACATGCGAATTGAACGTATTTCGGATAATCAATTTACAATTTTTCTAACTTTTGAGGACTTGGTTGAACGTGGTTTTACAAAAGATGATTTGTGGCATGATGCATCAAGTGTGCAAAGCTTATTTAGCGATATGATGTATGAAGCTAGTTCCGAACTAGGGTTTGAATTAGAAGGAATGTTACTTGTGCAAGTTCATTTAATGCAAGCACAAGGCATGCACGTCATTGTTACCCAAGATGAAGAGGACCTGGATTTAGATGAAGACTTTATTGAAATGAAGGTTACTTTAGATGAAAGCAATGAATTGATTTTTGCGTTTAAAGAATTTGAAGATGTCATTCAAGTTGCTGGTTATTTATCTTCATTAGCAATCGAGGGCGGTCAGGTTTATTATTTTGAAGACCAGTATTATATGATATTAGATGACCTTGATTTAGAAGATAAAAACAAAGAGGATATTATTGCGATCATGTCTGAATTCTCACAACCAAGCATCATTACTTCCTATCGCTTGATCGAATATGGCAAAAGTATCTTTTCTTCACAGGCAATAAAACAAATTATTTCGTATTTTTATTGATAGCAGCATAACCTAATACAGAGGAGTTGTCTCAGATGAAGATTGCAGTATTATATGGTGGGGTGTCAGGTGAACGAGAAGTATCCCTATCATCTGGTAAAGGAATTATTGCCGCCTTACAGAAAAATAATCATCACGTTATTGGCATCGACTTCAATCCGAATCGAATGCAAGAGATTATTGAACTAGATGTAGATCTTGTCTTTATTGGACTACATGGCAAATTTGGAGAAGATGGGCGTATTCAAGGATTATTGGATATGTTAAATATCCCGTATGTTGGATCAGATGTACTATCTTCCGCATTAGCAATGGATAAGCAACAAGCCAAACGCGTATTTAAAACAAATGGGATACCGGTGGCGAAGAGCAATATCTACTACGTAACCAAACAAATCAACAAACAGCATCTCGTCGCGCAAATAAAGGCAGAATTTACCCCGCCCTTTGTGATTAAACCAAATCGTGAAGGATCAACGTTAGGGATAACGATCATCGAAAATCAAGATCAAGTACCTGATGCACTTGACAATGCTTTTGCGAGCGACGACGTTGTTCTTGTTGAAGAATTTATAAAAGGGAAAGAATTGACGATCCCTGTGTTAGGTGCTTTAGGCGAAGAAAGAGCATTACCAGTGATTGAAATCATTCCTAAAAATGATTTTTATGATTATGAGTCTAAGTATGCTGAAGGGGGTAGTGAACACATCATTCCGGCAAGAATTGATGAAGAGACGACAAAGCGTATTCAAGAATATGCTGTATTAGCCCATCAGTCACTTGGATGTGAAACATACTCACGTGTCGATTTTATACTAACAGATGATCATATTCCGATGATATTGGAAGTAAATACACTTCCAGGTATGACACCTACGAGTTTATTTCCTGATGCAGCGAAAGCAACGGGAATGTCATATGAACAAATGATTGAAACGTTCGTACAACTATCTAAACAGGAAGACTAGTAAGCGCTTCCAACAGGTTCACCTACTTGTTCTAAACTGAAATTATATAATTGCATATTTAACATGAACGTGTATACTAATCAATGGATATAGCTATTTTATCACGTGGTTAAGAAAAATTTAGGAGGTAAATTCATGGTAGCCAATAAAACAACAGATTCCGCAAGCGTAGAGAAGGAACATATGGATGTCTTAGCTTCAACGAGGGCTGTTGTAAAAGATGCGTTAGATAGATTGGGATACTCTAATGAAGTTTACGAACTATTAAAGGATTCGCTTCGAATGTTAACGGTAAGAATCCCCGTCAAAATGGATGATGGATCAACAAAGGTATTCACCGGATATCGAGCACAGCATAATGATGCAGTTGGACCTACAAAAGGTGGCGTAAGATTTCACCCATTAGTAACACAAACTGAAGTCAATGCACTCGCCATTTGGATGAGTTTAAAAGCAGGTATTATGGATCTTCCCTATGGGGGAGGTAAAGGTGGGATTGTTTGCGATCCACGCGAAATGTCGTTCCGTGAACTTGAAGGACTGAGCCGTGGCTATGTTCGAGCAATTAGCCAATTTGTTGGACCAACAAAAGATATTCCAGCACCTGATATATTTACAAATTCACAAATAATGGCTTGGATGATGGATGAATACAGCCATATTGATGAATTAAATAGCCCTGGATTTATTACAGGTAAACCAATTGTACTCGGTGGTTCACATGGTAGAGAAACGGCTACAGCAAAGGGTGTAACGATTTGTATCGATGAGGCTGCTAAGAAGAAGGGGATTCCTTTAAAAGGCGCACGCATTGTTGTTCAAGGCTTTGGGAATGCCGGAAGTTTCTTATCTAAATTCTTACATGATGCAGGCGCAAAAGTCATCGGTATCTCAGATGCCTACGGTGCTTTACATGATCAAGATGGTCTAGATATTGATTATTTACTAGATCGAAGAGATAGCTTTGGCACAGTTACCAAACTCTTTAATAATACGATTAGCAATCAAGAATTACTCGAATTAGACTGCGATATTCTAGTCCCAGCGGCAGTACAAAATCAAATTACTGCAGAAAATGCTGATAAAATAAAGGCGAAAATTGTTGTAGAGGCTGCAAATGGACCAACAACAATGGAAGCTACAAAAATTTTAACGGATCGAGGAATTCTATTGGTTCCCGATGTCATGGCATCATCTGGTGGTGTCACGGTTTCCTACTTTGAGTGGGTACAAAATAATCAAGGCTATTATTGGCCGGAAGAAGAAATAGATGAAAAACTGGAAACAGCGATGATTAAATCTTTCAATACGATTTATGATACCGCACAAACAAGACGTGTCGACATGCGATTAGCCGCATACATGGTCGGGGTTAGAAAAATGGCCGAGGCCTCACGATTCCGTGGTTGGGTATAATTCGCTATAAAATTACAATCTCTAACGATAAAACTCTTATCATGTATATGCGGATAGGAGTTTTTATTATGTTAGTAAGGAGTGCCTGTTCATGCAGATTGAACATACTATTATAATTGGTGCGGGTCCATGTGGATTATCTTGTGCACTTGAATTAAAGCAGCAAGGAATAGATCCATTACTGATTGAAAAGGAAAATGTCGTCAATACGCTATATCACTTCCCTACTCACCAAGTATTTTTTAGCTCAAGTAATAAACTTGAAATTGGCGGAATCCCTTTTATTTCGCCTCAAAAGAAGCCGTATCGAAATGAGGCGTTGACCTATTATCGTGAAATTGCGGACCGTCATCAAATTAGCATACAAGCATTTGAAAAGGTAATGGACGTGACTAAAAAGGACGGGGTCTTTTATATTAAAACAGAAACGAAGCAGGCTGAGAAAAAAACGTATCGAGCCAGACATGTGATCATGGCGACAGGGTATTATGATCAGCCCAATTATCTACATATTCCTGGTGAGGAACTCCGTCATGTGTCGCATTACTTCAAAGAAGCCCACCCATACTTTAATCAAGAAGTAGTGATCATAGGTGGCAAGAATTCTGCTGTAGATGCGGCACTCGAACTTCATAAAGCTGGGGCATCTGTGACTGTTTTATATCGAGGTTCCCATTATTCCAAAAGTATTAAACCATGGATATTGCCAGAATTTGATTCCTTCATAAAATCCGAGCAAATAAAGCTGATCTTTCAAGCCCATGTCGTTGAGATTGCAACGGGTCATGTAACCTACCAAGCAAATGGTCAGCTCCATCAAATAGCGAATGACTTTGTGTTTGCGATGACTGGATATCGTCCCAATCATCAATTGCTTCAACGTGCTGGAATCGAGATTAATAGCCAAACGGGTACACCAATTTTCAATCCAGAGACACTTGAAACAAATATAAGTAATTTATACATTGCAGGAGTAATTGCAGCAGGTGATGATGCGAATAAGATTTTTATTGAAAATGGTCGCCTACATGGAAAAGCAATCGCAGCATCGATCACTAATCAGCCCTAACATCCTATGCAAGTAGTAGGTACATATGCTCAGAAAAAGTTCTATATAATTGTCATTATATAGAACTTTTTGTTGTCTAATATTAATCTTTTATAAATATATTTGCTTTTCATGAATAAAATAGGCAATCAAACAAAAAATAGGCAACAGAATGAATTTCATAATTACCATAACAAGTAATGCGGATATAACTATAAACAGGGATTATGGAATTTATTAAACGTTCAAATAAATGATGTAGGAGGAAAGTAATGTCTTACAAAAGATGGTCATTCATAATCATTGCCTTTTGTCTATTAAGTTTTGGACTTCAGTCAACACAGTCCGTCAAACCTATTCATGCATTCAGTCCTCAAGTTATTCAACAAGGGGCAGTAGGGGAGGATGTCATTGAGTTACAGGCAAGACTTCAGTACATCGGATTTTATAACGGAAAAGTTGATGGCGTATTTGGTTGGAGTACGTACTGGGCATTGCGTAATTTTCAATATGAATTTGGATTAGAGATAGATGGAATGGGTGGGGCGACAACAAAGGAAAAACTTGCAAAAGCAACAAAATATGATGAAAAAACAGTGAAAAGCAAAATGAATAAGGGTGGTAATGCAACCCATTACGGAAATGAAAAGCAGGCAGATAATCAAACAAAGAAAGAGAAGCAACCGAAGAAGGAGGAACAGCCTAACAAGGAAGCACAACCTAAAGAAGCAGAAACGGATTCTGTCAATGTTCCACAAGGTTACTCGCAAAACGATATTCAGCTCATGGCGAATGCCGTATATGGAGAAGCTAGAGGAGAACCATATGTCGGGCAGGTAGCTGTCGCCGCTGTTATTTTAAACCGGGTAAAAAGCCCTACTTTTCCGAATACAGCTGCAGGTGTTATTTTCGAACCACGTGCCTTTACCGCAGTTGCTGATGGACAGATTTGGTTGACGCCAGACGAAACGGCTAAAAAAGCTGTATTAGATGCGATCAACGGCTGGGATCCCTCGGGAAATGCTGATTATTACTTTAACCCAGACACCGCTACTTCAGGATGGATTTGGACGCGCCCACAAATTAAAAAAATTGGCAAACACATATTTGCTAAATAGAAAGGATTGAAGCAAATGATTCGTTGGATATCAATCGTTGTACTTTCGATCGGTATAGTCGGTACAGGTGTATGGGGTTACCAGGAACACCAAGAAAAAAATGCGGTTCTTATACAAGCGGAGAACACATATCAACGAGCATTCCATGAACTTTCTTATCATATGGATTTATTACACGACAAGATTGGTTCATCTTTAGCTATGAATTCAAAAGATAGCCTATCACCACAATTAGTCGAAATATGGCGACTTACTTCTGAAGCACATTCAAATGTTGGTCAATTACCACTGGGCTTGCTTCCTTTTAATAAAACGGAAGAACTGTTGTCTGATATTGGCGATTTCACTTATCAAACAGCGGTTAGAGATTTAGAGGAGAAGCCGTTATCTAAGAAAGAAATAAAGTCATTGGAAAGCTTATATAAGCAATCTGGAGAAATAAAAGATGAGTTGAGAGATGTACAACATTTTGTTCTTGATGAAAATTTAAGGTGGATGGATGTTCAGCTCGCTTTATCTACACAGGATGAGCAAATGGATAATACCATTATTGATGGTTTTGAAACGGTTGAAAAACAAGTGAAAGGTTATTCGGAAAGTAATCTAGACTCTACCATCCTCGGGGCCTCCTCAAAGGAGCATGAGTTCAAAAATTTGCGTGGTAAGAAAATAAATGAGAAACAAGCTTTAGAACAAGGGCAAGCCTTATTTAATGTAAAAAACAAGCAAGATTTAACCGCCACGAAGAGTGGAGATGGTGCTGATGTTCCACTCTACAGTGTGTCCTACAATAACGGCGATAAGAATGGGTATTTGGATATAACCGAAAAAGGTGGTCATCCATTAACACTTCTCGTTGATCGTCCCGTTAAAGACCGTAAAATTAGCTTACATGAGGGTCTCCAAAAAGCTGAAAAATACGTAAAGGATTTTGACTTTGAGGATATGGTTATTTTTCAAAGCAATGAATATGATGATATTGGCGTCTATTCATTTTTGCATAATAAGGATGGCACACGGGTCTATTCAGATGCGATCGAAGTTAAAGTTGCCTTAGACAATGGTGATATTTTAGGGTTTACAGCTCGTAATTACTTTATGAATCATAAAGATCGGGATTTACCTAAACCGAAGATAACGGATAAAGAAGCGAAAGAAAAAGTAAATGAGGATGTCGAGATTAAAGAAGAGCATTTAGCTGTCATCGACAATGACTTAGGAGATGAAGTACTCACTTATGAGTATTTAGGTGTCTTGGGTGATCAGACCTATCGCATCTTTATAAATGCAATGAATGGGAAAGAAGAGAAAGTTGAAAAACTTTCGGGTACAGAAGTAAACTTTACAAATAAATTTTAAAAGGGGCCGCGGCCTCTTTTTTCTTTTTTAGCATTCATTGAATCTTTTTTACATGTGTTATGTTATTATTTAGATAGGTTGATCAGATTGATGCAAGGTATCTTTTTAGAGGGGAATGAATTAAATTATTGAAAACAAAAATCGCAATCGCAATCGATGGACCCGCCGCAGCTGGTAAGAGTACGGTAGCTAAGATGGTAGCACAAAGCTTATCCTATACCCATATCGATACAGGAGCAATGTACAGAGCATTAACATTGAGTGCCTTATTGGAACGTTTGCAACTAGATGATGAAGCACGTATAGCGGAGCTTTTAAGCAAAACGACCATTGAATTGGTACAAGCAGCTGATGGACAGCGTGTATACTTAAATGGAAGCGATGTTACACAAGGTATACGCTCACAGGAGGTTACAAATAATGTATCCTATGTCGCTAAACACCCGCTCATTCGTAAGGAGATGGTTAAAAGACAACAAGAGCTAGCTAAAGAGCAAGGTGTTGTCATGGATGGAAGAGATATTGGAACACATGTCCTCCCTGATGCTGAAGTTAAATTCTTCTTGATTGCCACTGTTGAAGAGCGAGCGAAGCGAAGATATGAAGAAAACATAAGGAAAGGAATTTATTCCACTTTAAAAGAACTTCAACAGGAAATCGAACAGAGAGATGAGATCGATTCCAAGCGAGAAACGGCACCGTTAATTAAAGCAGACGATGCCATTGAACTGGATACCACTTCATTATCAATCCATGACGTCGTAAAGGTGATGCTAGAAAAAATTCATACCGTTGATAACTCGTAGCATTACCCTTGTATCACCATAAACCATTACGTCCATAAAGGATGCTTTTCTTGACAAATAACGAAAAATATTAGAACGTAAAGGTAGCAATAATTTATTTCACAGATCACTTTTTAAAAGAACGATCATTCATTGATTGAATTTATTAACGATCTTATACATGGTCAGTTAGTTTTACCGAAGTAATCAGGAGGGCTGTACATATGGATGAAATAAATAATGAAATGATTGAAGTAGAGGTTGGAAAGATTGTTACGGGAACTGTAGTTAAACTCGAGGAAAAGCAGATTCTTGTCGACATCGGTTATAAGACGGAAGGGATTGTACCTATTAGTGAATTAGCGAGTCTCCATGTCGAACAACCAAGTGATATTGTTGAAGTAGGGGAAGCATTTCCTTTAAAAGTAACGAAAGTCGAAGATGACCAAGTGATCCTTTCTAAGAAGGCAGTTGACGCGGATAAGGCGTGGGATGTCTTGCAAGAAAAATATGATCATGACGAAATATTTGAAACAGAAATACAGGAAATCGTCAAAGGTGGACTTGTTGTTGATGTGGGTCTGCGAGGATTTATCCCTGCATCTTTAGTAGAAACCCATTTTGTTGAAGATTTCTCGGATTATAAAAACACCATGTTACGTGTAAAAGTTGTGGACCTTAATAAGGATCAAAATCGAATTATTCTTTCCCATCGAGCTGTTGTAGAAGAAGAACAACAAGCACAAAAACAAGTTCTTTTACAAACGATCGAAGAAGGTCAAGTGCTTGAAGGGGTTGTCCAGCGGCTTACAAACTTCGGTGCTTTCGTAGATGTTGGAGGTGTTGATGGCCTTGTTCACATTTCCCAACTCGCCCATGAACATGTAAATAAAGCGTCTGACGTTGTTACGGAAGGCGAAACGATCGAGGTTGAAGTATTATCGATTGATCGTGATAATGAACGTATTTCATTATCGCGTAAAAAGGTCATTCCAGGTCCATGGGAGAATATTACGGATCAGATCGCAAATGGGGACATCATCGAAGGCAAAGTAAAGCGACTCGTTGATTTCGGTGCATTTGTTGAAGTTCAACCAGGAGTAGAAGGATTAATCCATATTTCAGAAATTGCGGATCGTCACATTGGTACACCTGATGAAGTGTTAGCAGTCGATCAAATGGTAAAAGTAAAAGTATTGAATGTGGATGAAGTGGAAGAACGGATCTCGTTAAGTATTAAAGAATTGGAAGAAGCACAAGCAGCTGAACATGTAAAACAATACGAGAAATCCGCTGATCAATCAAGTTTTCAAATAGGTGACTTAATCGGTGATAAACTGAATAAATATAAATAAATAAAATTTACCGAAAAAGGCTCTTCCTACACGGGATAGAGTCTTTTTTTGTTTAAAAATACGATAAAGTAGTTATAATGCTACGAGTAGGTGATCGTATTGATGAACGGATTTTTATTTTACTGGATGAGTTGGTTATTATGGATCATTGTGACGTTCTTTTTAAATAAGGGGAGAGTGAGAACGATCTTAGCTTGCTGGCTATTAATCGTTATGATCACGTCACGTACATATGTAGTAATCGACAACTATACATTGTTACTTGGGTATGTGATCTTTTTTATTGGAATCATTTTCATTCATACCCTGCTCCCAAGACCATTTTATCACTTATTTGTTTCCTTCACCATCATGATTGGGTATACTAGTATCTTGTTGTGGAAAGATGGGACGACCGTATCCTTATTTATTCCCGAGCTTATTTTTATTCCGATATTTAGTTCACTCCTTATTTTACTGCTCACCACTAAACTATATAGTCGGGTCATTACAGGTGTGCTAGGTATGTCAACAGCGGAACTTTTATATGGCTTGATCATGACAAACTATCAAGTAAACCTACCCATCGGGAATTTGGCGTTTTTTGATATATTATTTACGACAATCGCTTTACTATTTTTTATCGATCGAATTCAATATGGACTTTTAAAATCTTATGCACGATTCGTAACCTACAAACAAACCGTTACATGGCAAAATGAGTAAAACGTTTTATTATCTTTACTCCGGAATGGATTTCATTGTCCGATATCACGATTCAACAAAACTCTCTAGATAAGCTTAACAATAATTGTTAAATCACGCTTATTTTGCTAGAATTAACTGAAGTTAAGGTAAGTTAGGATTTATCAGAACGTATGAGGAAAGGGTGTTCCTTTCATGAGGAAAGCAAATGTAGCAATTGTTGGAAGACCAAATGTTGGTAAATCAACCATATTCAACCGATTAGTAGGTGAACGGATATCAATCGTCGAAGATAGCCCCGGCGTAACAAGGGATCGAATATATGCGGAGGCTGAGTGGTTAACAACTGCATTTAATGTCATTGATACAGGTGGCATTGAAGTGGGCGAGGAACCGCTCCTATTGCAAATGAAGCATCAAGCAGAAATAGCAATCGATGAAGCGGATGTCATTATTTTCTTAGTAAACGGTCGAGAAGGAATTACGGCAGCAGATAATGAAGTCGCTAAGATGCTCTATAAAACAAACAAGCCTGTTGTCCTTGCTGTTAATAAAATAGATATTCCTGAAATACGCGATATCATTTATGAATTTTATTCTTTAGGATTTGGTGAACCTTTTCCTATTTCCGGATCACACGGTCTTGGCTTAGGAGATTTACTCGAAGAGGTCATTACTCATTTTCCTGAGCAATTATCCACTGACATGGATGAAGATACGATTTACTTTAGTTTGATTGGCCGACCAAATGTCGGAAAATCGTCACTCGTCAATGCCCTATTGAATGAAGAACGGGTTATTGTTAGTGATGTCGGCGGGACAACACGGGAAGCAGTCGACAGTACGTTTACGAAAGAAGATCAGGATTTTGTGATCATTGATACCGCAGGCATGCGGAAGCGCGGAAAAGTTTATGAAACAATCGAGAAATATAGTGTGCTGCGTGCCCTAAAAGCGATCGAACGATCAGATGTTGTACTCGTCCTAATTGATGCAGAAACGGGAATTCGAGAACAAGATAAGAAAGTCGCTGGATATGCACATGATGCAGGACGTTCCATTATTATCGTCGTGAATAAATGGGATACGGTAAATTCTGACCAAGATTCCATGAAGAACTTTGAAGCAGATATTCGGGACCAGTTTCAGTTTCTCGATTATGCTCCCATTGCTTTTTTATCAGCTAAAACGAAGCGACGCATTCATACATTAATTCCACTGATTAAAATAGCCAGTGAGAATCATTCCAAACGCGTTTCAACGAGTATTTTAAACGATGTTATCATGGATGCATTAGCCGTCAATCCAACACCAACAGTCAAAGGGAAGCGATTGAAAGTGCTATATGTCACACAAGTTGCAGTAAAACCACCAAGTTTTGCTGTCTTCGTTAACAACCCGGAATTAATGCATTTTTCTTATAAACGGTTTTTAGAAAATCAAATTAGAGATGCCTTTGGGTTTATTGGGACACCAATTAAAATATTTGCAAGAGCGAGAGAGTAAGTAGGGAGGTAATGATGATGTCAGCTGTGACCGTATTAGGTGCTGGAAGTTGGGGTACTGCGTTAGCTATTGTGTTGGCAGATAATGGACATGATGTTCGTTTATGGACACACCGTAAAGAACAAGCGGAATTAATTAATACAACCCATAAAAACGAGAAATATTTAGAAATAATGATTCCCGAGAAAATAACAGCCTATGACAATCTGGAAGAATCAATTCAAGATGCTGAAACCATTGTTATCGTTGTACCGACAATAGCAATGCGGGATGTTTGCCGACAGCTAAATAATGTGTTACGACATTCTGTCACGATTGTTCATGCGTCTAAAGGAATTGAGCCAGAATCCTTGAAGCGCGTCTCTGAAATGATTAGTGATGAAATGAAAAACTATGCCTATGAAGATGTTGTTGTGTTATCAGGTCCAAGCCACGCGGAAGAAGTGGCTAAAAGACAACCCACGACTGTAACGGTATCGTCTTTGAATAATGTTCATGCGGAGCACGTACAAGATTTGTTTATTAATGAATCATTCCGAGTCTATACAAGTACTGATCTTGTCGGGATCGAACTTGGTGGTGCATTGAAAAATATTATCGCCCTAGGTGCAGGAATATCGGATGGACTTGGGTATGGCGATAATGCAAAAGCCGCTCTCATCACGAGAGGCTTGGCTGAAATCACTCGGATTGGTACCTCTTTAGGAGCGAATCCACTCACATTCCTAGGATTACCTGGTGTTGGAGACTTAGTTGTGACCTGTACAAGTACACACAGCCGCAACTGGCGTGCCGGTAATTTATTAGGTAGAGGAAATAAGCTTGATGAAGTTTTAGAACAGATGGGCATGGTCGTTGAAGGGGTTCGAACAACGGAAGCAGCCTATCAATTAGCTGAACAACAACAGGTGGAAATGCCTATAACCGAGGGGATCTATGCTGTTTTATTTAATCAAAAGGAACCGAAGGAGATCGTCAATAACTTAATGAACAGAACGAAACGCGAAGAGATGGATGATCTTGCTACTTTATTAAATAGTCACCTTCCGGAATAACACGTAATCGTCTACCTTGCATATAATATGTTGACTTACCAAAGCAAGGAGGCGAGCACGTGAGTGAGTTTCAAAAAGGTGTTTTCGATAAACTACAGCAAAAGGCAAATATTAATCCAGACGAAGTGTACAATGTAGCAAATAACGTTAAAAATGCCGATTTTTCAGATGAACGAACAGTGAGAAATTTAGTGAGAAATTTATCTAATCTGGCAAATAAACGTATTTCCAAAGAAAAAGAAGATCAAATTGTCAAGTCCATAACCAAAAATAATATGCCCTCAGATATGCAATCACTTAATCGTTTATTTAAAAACTAGCCATTGCTGGGCATGTGAGGAGACAAAAAGGTATTTACTCGCATATATTAAATTGCACAAGCATTCAAAGATAGAGTTGCTGTAGGTGTTATTTAGTCAGCCGAGATGAAGATAGCCCCACCTCATCTCGGATTTTTTTAAGCGAATCATCCATTATGTCGAGTTCCTTTTTACTTATCGTTTATCACTCGTATGGTATAATACATAAGGTAAAAGAGATGTCTTTAAGTTAGAGGTGAGATAGTTGAGTTCAATGATGAAGATGTGGGTATCCTTTGCTGGAATATTCCTCATGATCATAGCCGTCACTTTTATATCCTTAAGTCGATATCGATTAAAGGGATGGCTATCAAAAATAGTTGCGTTGATCGCATATGTATCACTTGTCATCGGTGCTTTAATTATTTTTTACATCGTTTTCAGCGGACCGGCTCCAGGTTAGAACGAATGTGAGGAGGATATTTATATGCGTTCTACATACTTAAAATTAACGGCAATATTATTTGCAGTTGCATTATTATCCGGTTGCCTTTATCCAAAAAGTGAATTGAAACAAAATAAAGTTCCGAATGAGGATCAGTTGGAACTTGTACAAACAGCTGTCGATAAATACAGGGAAGATTCAGACGGACTCGTACCGATTAAAACAAAATCAGCCGAGACAGATCTATTTGAGAAATATTTGATTGACTTTAATTCCCTGAAAGAAAAAAATATGATCACTTCTATACCTGGTAATGCTTTTGAAAGTGGCGGTATTTATCAATACACGTTGATTACACCGGATGATGATCCCCGTGTTAAATTGATTGATTTGCGGATAACGGAAGAAGTTCGCCGTGTCAATGTAAAACTAGATATTTATCGTTCGAAAAATACGTATCCCCCATTCGGGGAAGAAATTGAGGATGGGATATACTCGATAAACTACCAAGCACTTGGGTTTAAAGATGAACCATTTGTGGTCAGTCCTTATTCAGATGAGAACTTACCAATTGTCATGGACAAGGATGGTAAACTTTATGTTGATTATCGAATAGATTTAAGGCATGCCCTTGAAACGTATGAACATAACTACACGAACGGAGAGGATATTCGCTATATTTTAGCGGATCATAGTCCTTTTGTGCCAGCATATTCTCCTCCCTATACTGTACAGGATGGGGAACCAGTCATTTCAGAAGAAAAGTAAATAGATAACATATTCATACCCTTGCGACATATATTGTTGCAAGGGTATATTTTTTACGCATGTTTAGGTCATATTTTGATAGGACAACATCATAGACTTATAGTGTTCATCATTCGCTTCATGTTCTTTGTTCAGTGTTGAATTGATAGTGAGATCGGGAGGAGATTATTTGAAGAGAATTGATATTTTTAAAGATATTTCAAAACGGACGGATGGAGATATTTATCTAGGTATTGTCGGTGCAGTTCGTACGGGTAAATCTACATTTATTAAAAAGTTCATGGAATTGGTTGTTCTACCTAATATTGAAGATGAGAGTGAAAGAGCTCGAGCGCAGGATGAATTGCCGCAAAGTGCCGCCGGAAAAACAATTATGACTACAGAACCAAAATTTGTGCCTAATCAAGCTGTTTCCGTTAATGTAGATGAAGGGCTTGATGTCAACATACGTCTAGTTGACTGTGTAGGCTATGCCGTTGACGGTGCAAAAGGATTTGAGGATGAGAACGGTCCAAGAATGATTCATACACCATGGTATGAGGATGCCATCCCGTTTCACGATGCAGCCGAAATTGGAACGCGAAAAGTCATTCAAGAACATTCGACAATGGGTGTCGTCGTCACAACAGATGGTTCGTTCGGAGAGATTTTAAGATCAGATTACGAAGATGCCGAGTCTAGAATCGTCGATGAATTAAAAGAAGTAGGTAAACCATTCATTATGGTCGTAAACTCGGTGAATCCAACAAGTAGAGAGACAGAAACATTACGTCAAGATTTGACTGAAAAGTATGATATACCTGTATTAGCAATGAGTATTGAATCCATGTCAGAGCATGATGTCTATAATGTGTTACGTGAATCTTTATATGAGTTTCCCGTCTTGGAAGTCAACGTGAATTTGCCCAGCTGGGTCATGGTATTAAATGAGGATCATTGGCTTAGACAGAATTATCAAGAAGTCATTCACTCAACAGTGCAGAATATTAGAAGGCTTCGAGATGTCGATCAAATCATTGGTGAATTCGCCGATTATGATTATATCGAAAAAGCTAACTTAGCTGGTATGGAAATGGGTGAAGGGGTTGCAGAAATTGATCTACACGCACCAGACTATTTATATGACCAAATTTTAAAGGAAGTAGTGGGAACTGAAATACGTGGTAAAGATCATTTATTAGAGTTAATGCAAGACTTCGCACATGCCAAACGAGAGTATGATCAAGTTGCTGGCGCTTTACAAATGGTGAAACAAACCGGATATGGGATTGCTGCTCCTACGATTGAAGATATGATTCTAGATGAACCAGAAATAATTCGACAAGGATCACGGTATGGGGTACGTCTTAGAGCGGACGCACCATCCATTCATATGATTAAAGTAGAGGTAGAGTCCGAATTTGCACCAATCATTGGCACCGAAAAGCAAAGCGAAGAACTTGTACGTTATTTAATGCAAGATTTTGAAGAAGATCCTTTGTCCATTTGGGAATCCGATATATTTGGTAGATCGTTAAGTTCCATTGTCAGGGAAGGGATCCAAGCAAAAATCGCCTTAATGCCAGAAAATGCAAGATACAAATTAAAGGATACGTTAGAGCGCATTATTAATGAAGGATCTGGAGGATTAATAGCCATTATTTTGTAGCAGCTTATCATAAGCTGCTTTTTTGTGTGTGTTCAGCAGCGGGATGATTTATCGTGGACAAGTAAGGGGGTTGGGAGTTCACTACCCTCTTTTTTCACGTTCTTTTATAAAAATGTCAGAAGGAACTGGTACATATGTTTTCATGATCAGCCAATACATAATCACCGATTGGTAAATGATGGGTATATTCGTCCTATCTAGCCCTTTTTAGGGCGAAAAAGTGAATTATTATAGAGAAAGTTAAAAAAGTGAAGAAATAATGTTGATATTTATTACAAAGTCAGTTAATATAAGGCTTGTCATCGAATAACAGATGATAAGTACGTATAAATGTTAGCAAAATGGTGAACAAATAATCATGCCGTTATTATTTGTTCTAAATTGACTACAACTCACGCTGAAAGGAGGAAAAAATCATGAATAAAACAGATCTCGTAAGTGCAGTAGCTGAATCAAGTGAACTGTCTAAAAAAGATGCTGGAAAAGCTGTTGATGCAGTTTTCCAAACAATTATGGATACATTAAAAACTGAAGAAAAAGTACAAATCATTGGCTTTGGTAATTTCGAAGTCCGTGATCGTGCAGCTCGTAAAGGCCGTAACCCACAAACAGGAGAAGAAATTCAAATTCCTGCTAGTAAAGTACCGGCATTTAGAGCAGGTAAAGCCCTAAAGGATGCAGTAAAAGAATAATTTACATAGGGCAAAAAAAGGGTGCGCCTAGTCGCACCCTTTTTCATTTCATATTTTCATCTTTTTTGACGAACGATAGGACTTATCAATTATTGATTAGCGATACAATATGGTATAATTAAAATATAAAGACTCTTTTCTAAAAAAACGTATACGTTTATGCATCATCCTATGATAAGCTTTTTACTTGGACACGCATTGTTCATCATTGGAAAATGCGTATCATCTTTATTCATGGCTCATTTTAAATAGAGCGACCTCATGAATAACTCCAAAGAACTTCAATTGGGGGAGCCTATCTTATATGGATGGTTTTGTACTGAAAAGATAGACGATAACTCTATTGGTAAAGATCGATCAGGTTAGCAAGAACAACCTTTTAACTGACGGATGAAAGGGCTTAGGTGGTTACTTTGCACAATTCTACAATTCAGATAGATGAGATTAAAGCATTACTTTTCAAGAAAATACACCATACATATCTAGCAGACTTCATAGCAGACCCATATATAGATGAGGATAAGTTACATGTTCTGTTGATGATTATGAACAACACTCCTCTATCCAATAAGCAAAAACGGCATTGGATTGTTGCAACAATGCTTGTTCAAGTTGCACTAGATACACATGAATTAGTTCCTGTAACATCTTCTGCTGATGAAAGTGAGTTCAAGACATCAGCAAGACAGTTAACCGTCTTGGCTGGTGACTATTTTAGTGGCCTTTATTACTTACTACTGGCAGAAACAGAAGATATTAAACTGGTACAGATCCTTTCATCCGCAATTAAAGAAATAAATGAATATAAGATGATCTTATATTATAACGAAACAGAAACGCTTCATGATTTCGTTATGCTAATAAAGAAAATCGAAAGCTTATTAATTATCCGTGTTGCGGAATATATGAATGATACGACAAATATTCAGCTCATTGTGGACTTACTCGGTATGAACAAGCTCATTCAAGAACAAGAACGATTTATTAATAAGGAGCCATCTTCATTATTAAATGATTGGCTGAAAAGTTCTACGCAAACAACTAAATTAGATATGTTGAATCAGATCGAATTGATCATTCAAACAAATTTAGAGCATCTAAAGGAAACAATGTCCAAAATGCCAATTAAGCTGTCTAGCTGTGAAGATCATATTGATTATATGTTACATACTTTAATTTATAATCATACTTTAGTCGTAGAGGAAGGGTAAAGAATGCCTGAACAATCAAAAGAAGAACGTGTTCATCATGTTTTTGAAAAGATCTATAGTAAATATGATTCGATGAATTCTATTATCTCATTTAGACAGCATAAAACATGGCGTAAGGATGCTATGAAGCGGATGGAAGTGGAAGAAGGATCTAAAGCCCTTGATATCTGCTGTGGTACCGGAGATTGGTCCATCGCATTATCAGAAGTAGTCGGGCAGAGTGGCGAAGTAATTGGGCTCGATTTTAGTGAAAACATGCTGTCCGTCGCAGCTAAGAAAAAAGCCGAACTTCAGTTAAACAACACTCATTTTATTCATGGAAATGCAATGGAGCTTCCTTATGCAGACAATTCATTTGATTATGTTACAATTGGGTTTGGATTACGAAATGTGCCCGATTATTTAACCGTGTTAAACGAAATGTATCGGGTTGTAAAACCAGGTGGGAAAGTGGTTTGCTTAGAAACATCGCAACCAACAATGATCGGTTTTAAACAATTACACTTCCTATATTTCCGTTTCATTATGCCGGTAATCGGTCGCTTATTTGCTGGAAGTTATCAAGAATACTCGTGGTTAAATGAATCCACACAAAACTTTCCGGATAAGGCTATGTTGAAGAAAATGTTTGTCGAGGCAGGTTTTTCACAAGTGGAAGTGAAAAGTTACACAGGTGGAGTCGCAGCCATGCATATGGGTTATAAATTATAAAACAATTTAACTTTACGATAAAAGGTGACAAGTATGAAACTAGCTAAAGCTTATGGATTCTTAAAAAAGGATTTAAATACAATCGAAACTGCTTTAAATGAAACAATCCAAGCGAAACATCCGATCCTCCGAAATGCTTCCACGCAATTATTAGAAGCAGGTGGAAAGCGAATTCGCCCTGTTTTTGTTCTATTATCAGGTCGATTTGGTGACTATGATTTGGATCGACTTAAAACCGTTGCTGTTTCTCTTGAATTAATACATATGGCAACACTCGTACATGATGATGTTGTTGATGATTCTACATTGCGCAGAGGCAAACCAACTGTAAAACAACTGTATGGCAATCGAGTTGCTATGTATACGGGGGACTACATACTTGCTCGAGCGTTGGAAAGTATAACAGACATACAGGATCCTCGAATCCATCAGCTCTTATCTAAAACCCTCGTGGATGTTGCTGTTGGGGAAATAGAACAAATTAAATATAAATACAATTGGGATCAACAATTACGTGATTATTTAAGAAGAATCAAACGTAAAACAGCCTTATTAATCGCAACAAGTTGCAAGCTAGGGGCAATTGCTGGGCATGCTTCTGATAAGAATGCCCAACGACTTTATCAATATGGATATTATATTGGGATGTCGTACCAAATCATCGATGATATTCTCGACTTCACAGCTTCGGTTAAGGAGCTAGGCAAGCCAACAGCGAGTGATTTATTACAAGGAAACATTACATTACCCGTACTATTTGCCATGCAAGATGAACCTTTTAATACACACCTAAGAGAAACATTTGCCCATCCGGATTCCGTTTCAGAGCATGACTTGAATGAACTGATAACGATGTTAATGAATACAGACGCAATCGAAAGGTCCTATGAAATTAGTGATCGCTATTTAGATAAGGCATTGAAAGTATTGGATAAATTGCCGAATCAACGAGAAAAAGGTACACTACAAGCGATTGCAGGTTCCATTGGAAACAGACGCTCATAAATGAAGATTAGGTTATTTCTTAACTATAAAAATATAAAACAAGAGGTGCAATTATGGAAAAGACATTTTTAATGGTAAAACCAGATGGTGTACAACGCAATTTAATCGGAAACATCGTGAATAAGTTTGAGAATAAAGGATTTAAACTCATCGGTGCAAAATTAATGGTTATTTCTGCTGACCTTGCTCAAACGCATTATGGAGAGCATAAAGAAAGACCTTTCTTTGGAGAACTAGTGGATTTCATTACTTCCGGACCTGTATTTGCAATGGTTTGGGAAGGTGAAGATGTTATTAAAACCGCACGTAACATGATGGGCGCAACAAATCCACAAGAAGCTGCTGCAGGCACAATTCGCGGAGACTTCGGTGTTACAGTTGGCAAGAATATTATTCATGGTTCTGACTCAACAGAGAGTGCAGCGCGCGAAATTGAATTATTCTTTAATGAAAATGAAATCGTAGGGTATGATAAACAAGACCAGGCTTGGATTTATTAATCTTTTATCGCCTTCGGAAACAACTGCAAATGATACTCTTGATTTAATCGAGAGTATCTTTTTTACATTCACGTTAAACATCTTATGAGTAAATTATTTGTTGGTAAACATACATATCTTTGCAATATTCGTTTATTACAGCTATACTAGATAGTTATATTTTAGAGTTTCAGTTTTTAGAATATTTACATATGTGAATGAATTTCAGAATTGCCAAAACCAGCTACATCGTTGCGGTATGTAGTTAAGAACAGTTTTACGAAACTATATGTTGTAGCGACGTGGCACTAAATCGGTATTATGAAATTCATTAATATGGTGATCGCAACTTTTGAACATAATATAAATGAAATGGGGGATTTTAATGCGTTATTTAACTGCAGGTGAATCACATGGGAAACAATTAACAACAATTATAGAAGGTGTACCTGCTCGAATGCCACTGGTAAAAGATGATATCGATGAATCATTACTTAGAAGACAAAAAGGTCATGGCCGTGGGAGACGGATGCAAATTGAAAAAGATCTGGTGAATATTACGAGTGGTGTTCGCCACGGGTATACACTAGGCTCACCTATTTCTTTAGTTGTCAATAATGATGACTTCAAACATTGGGAAAAAATCATGGGGGATGAACCAATTGATGAAGATGCCCATATAAGACGTGTTGTATCACGTCCACGACCAGGTCATGCGGATTTAAACGGAGCATTAAAGTATGGTCATCGTGATATGCGTGACGTTCTCGAACGTTCTTCAGCACGCGAAACAACCGCACGTGTCGCCGCCGGAGCCGTCGCAAAAGTACTCCTAAAGCAATTGGGAATTGAAGTATCCGGCTATGTTCGTGAAATTGGTGGCATTGTAGCACATGAGGATCCTTCTTTGACGATGGAACAACGCCAACACCGTTCAGAAGAATCGTCGGTACGAACACTGGACAAGCAGGTCGAACAAGAGATGATGGATGCCATTGATCAAGCGAAACAGGACGGGGACTCAATCGGTGGAGTAGCAGAAGTATATGTAGAGGGCATGCCGGCGGGAATTGGTTCTTATGTACATTTTGATCGGAAGCTTGACAGTATAATAGGTGGTAGTGTACTCAGTATCAATGCATTTAAAGGGGTCGAATTTGGCATCGGATTTGATACTGCTCGAAAAAATGGTAGTGAAGTTCATGATGAAATCGTTTGGAGTGAAGAAAAAGGCTATTATCGAACAACCAATCGTTTAGGTGGATTTGAAGGCGGCATGACAACGGGAATGCCGATCGTTGTTAAAGGCGTCATGAAACCCATTCCAACACTTTATAAACCACTACAAAGTGTTGATATTGAAACAAAAGAACCATTTAGTGCCAGTGTAGAAAGATCAGATTCTTGTGCCGTTCCTGCTGCAGCCGTTGTTATGGAACATGTTGTTGCGATCGAGCTAGCCAAGGCGATTACCGATCAATTCACGAGTGATCAATTTCCACAATTACAAAAAGCGGTTGCTGATTATCGTGAAGAAATAAGGTCTTTTTAGTGTCTCGCATTTTAGTGAAAGCAAGTACACATGAATATTTCATTTCAATTGGTAAAGGGATTCGATTTGCACTACATGAACGGATGGCGAAGACGTATTCAACGATTATGATTATTACGGACGAATCGGTAGCCTCCTTATATTTAAACGATGTCAAAAACAATTTCAAAGAGGAGCGTCTTGTGGAAGCAATCATCCCAGTTGGTGAGAAATCTAAACGGATGGACCAGTATGAGAAACTCCAAACCATCGCGATCGAAAATGGACTTGACCGCCACTCCTTAATTATTGCTTTAGGTGGCGGGGTCGTGGGGGACCTAGCTGGCTTTGTTGCGGCCACTTTCTTGCGTGGGGTTGATTATATTCAGATCCCGACAACGATCCTTGCACACGATAGTAGTGTAGGGGGAAAAGTCGCTATCAATCATGAACGAGGCAAAAACTTAATCGGCAGTTTCTATGCACCACAGGCTGTTATTTATGATGTGGAAACACTAAGCAGTCTGCCAACACATGAGGTCAGATCTGGTTATGCAGAATTGCTGAAAGAGGCACTCATTTCAAATAATGACTTTTTGCAAAAAATAATGAACACGCGTGTAACGAGTGTCTCCAATGATGTATTGCAAGAACATCTCCAAGAAGGCATTAAAGTGAAAGCGGCAATTGTTGAAGCAGACGAAAAAGAAGCGAGTGTGCGGATGTATTTAAACTTAGGACATACATTAGGACATGCTTTAGAAGCTGATCTGGGTTATGGGGTTCTTACACATGGTGAAGCCATTGCCATTGGCCTCTTATTTTCGTTACGGGTGAGCGAGCAGACTTTGCAAACTTCGCTGCCTTATGATGCCGTGTACAACTGGCTCATAAATAATGATTATCCAATCCACCTGGATCACTTCAACATTGATCAATTAATCCATCACATGAAACGTGATAAAAAGGTTGTCAATGAGCATATTCAAATGGTTCTCTTACAGGCAATCGGAGAGCCTGTCATCGTCGAGATTCAAGATGGGGATCTTCGGATGTATCTCCAATCATTTAAAGAAGAGTTGGTGAAATAATGACACGTGGCATTCGAGGCGCAACAACAATAGATGAGAATAATGAAGATCATATTTTAGCAACGACAAAAACACTTATTGAAGACATGATTATTCAAAACAACGTGAAAGCGGAGGCCGTTTCCCATGTCTTTATTTCTGTAACAAAAGATATCGACGCTTGTTTCCCAGCGAAATGTTTACGCGAAATACCCGGTTGGACACATGTACCCGTTATGTGTATGCAAGAAATAAGCGTTCCGAATAGCTTAGAAAAATGTATTCGCGTGATGATGGTTGTGAATACGCTGGTCCCGCAACAAGAGGTGCACCATATATTCCACAATCAAGCGATTAAATTACGTCCCGATTTAATTAAAAAGACAGGAGAGTAGACACATGCATGGTAAGAAAACACTTAGCCAACTATCACCATACCAACAAGGTAAACAAACAGAAGACATTCAGCGCGAATATGGATTAGAAAAAATTGTGAAATTATCTTCAAATGAAAATCCATTTGGCAATTCATCGGAGGTAAGTGAAAACTTACTACCCCAGACAAGTACATTTAATATTTATCCCGATGGACACGCTAGTGATTTGCGGACGGAAATGGCGAAAAAATTACATATAAATGAAGATGAGCTCGTCTTTGGAAATGGCTCTGATGAATTGGTGCAAATTATTAGTCGAACATTTTTAGAGCCTGGTGTAAATGCGGTTATGGCTACACCAACGTTTCCGCAATACAAACATCACGCTACAATCGAGGGCGCCTCGATAAAAGAAGTGCCGACAACATCCGGTTATCATGACCTAGGCGGTATGCTGGAAGCTATTGATGAAGATACAAGAATCGTCTGGATTTGTTCGCCTGACAATCCGACGGGAACGTTACTACCCAAAGCAGCTTTTTATAATTTTATGGATCAATGTCCAAAAGAAGTCCTCGTTATTTTAGATGAGGCCTATTATGAATATATCAATCCAGCGCTTGATTTTGACATATTAGAAAATCGATCACGTTATAAAAACATCGTCATCTTACGTACCTTTTCCAAAGCATATGGTCTGGCCGGATTACGAGTTGGCTATGGGGTCATGGATGAAGCGATCGCTGCAAAAGTAAATATTGTTCGCAGTCCATTTAATACGACATCGATCACCCAACAAGCAGCCTTACTTGCGATGCATGATGATCAATTTATTGAAGATACCGTTAGAAAAAACCGGAGCACCATGCGCGATTTCCAAGTATTTTTGGACGGCATAGGCTGGTCCTATTATGACTCACAGGCAAACTTTTTATTAATAGCAACACCGATAAGCGGGACAGAAGTGTCCGACTATTTATTAAAAAACGGCTATATTATTCGACCTGGTGAACTACTTGGCTATCCGAATACGATTCGTGTCACGATCGGCTTGGAAACGGATATGAAACAATTGCAAGATCTATTAGAACAATTACATCTTCACGTAAATAATGAGGTATGACTTATGAAACATAATGTACTAATAGCAGGACTTGGTTTAATCGGTGGTTCACTTGCCAAGGCGATCGCACAAACGAATGATCACCATCTGATCGGGTATGATCATCATGTGGATACCATTGATTATGCACTTGAAAACAAGATCATTGACGAGTCATTTTCATCCTTTTCAGCTGCCGTAGAGCAAGCAGATATCGTTATTTTAGCAACGCCGATTTCTGAAACGATCCGGCTCATTCATATCTTAGATGAGATTCAATTGAATCATGATATTATTGTTACAGATGTCTCTTCTGTAAAGTCCTCTATTATGGACGCGGCGAACACGATCAAGCATGAGAGAATTACGTTTATCGGTGGGCATCCAATGGCAGGTTCCCATAAAACGGGAATTAAGGCTGCTAAAGCTCATTTATTCGAGAATGCTATTTATGTTTTAACGCCGATGAGTAGCCATTCGAACAAAGATGTGGCAACTCTTAAACAGGTGTTAAAAGAGACTAAAAGTCGTTTTGTCATTTTACAACCGGATGAACATGACGAAATGACGAGTGTCGTCTCGCATTTTCCTCATTTAATTGCTTCTTCACTTGTTCATCAAGCAAAGAGATGGGAAGATACCCATGCCTATTTGCCAGAACTAGCGGCGGGCGGCTTCCGTGATATTACAAGAATTGCTTCTAGCAATCCTAAGATGTGGCAAGATATCTTTTATCACAACGGCTATAAAATGGCACATCTACTCGATGAGTGGATTAAAGAAATGGAATATGTCAAAGAAGTGTTAGAGGCCAAGGATAAAAAGCCAATGATCACCTATTTAGAACAAGCAAAAACGTACCGTGACGGGCTTGATCATTCTAGGCAAGGTGCCATCCCTGCTTTCTATGATTTATATATTGATATTAAGGACCAACCAGGTGCATTGGCCCTCGTTGTACAACTGTTAGCGAGCAAGGAAATTAGCATTACAAATATTAGAATCTTAGAAATCCGTGACGGTATCAATGGTGCATTACGGGTTAGTGTCCCCACAAAGGGAGCACAAATAACAAGCTATGAATTGCTACAAAAACATGGATATGAAGTTATGATTGAATACTAAAACATCAATTGTGGAAGGTGGGAATATCAGTGGGTAAAAAAACATTACAACCCCTTACTAAACCGATCGTAGGAGATGTTGAAGTACCTGGCGATAAATCCATTTCGCACCGAGCGGTTATGCTCGGTGCAATGGCCAATGGAACAACAACGGTAACAAACTTTTTAAATGGTGAAGATTGTTTACATACCATTAACGCCTTTAGAGCGTTAGGCGTATCCATCGAACAAATAGGAACCGATTTAACCATTGAAAGTAATGGACTGTCCACACTCCAAGAACCAAAACAACCTTTATACTTTGGCAACTCGGGTACAACAGCCCGCCTTATGTTGGGACTACTAGCTGGATTACCTTTTCAATCGGTTATTTATGGCGATCCATTTCTAACGGAAAGACCAATGACCCGTGTGCTTACACCAATCCGTAGAATGGGGGCAACGATTGAAGGGAGACAAGATGGTCAGTTACTCCCTTTATCGGTTACAGGCCAACAGTTAAGCGGGATGACCTATACACTGCCGGTTAAAAGCGCCCAAGTTAAATCGGCGATCTTATTAGCTGGTTTATTAGCGGAAGGGGAAACAACGGTTATTGAACCTACAAAGACACGTGATCATACCGAAAAGATGTTACAAGCTTTTGGCGTTGATCTAACGGTCGATAAAAATGAAATTACGATAAAAGGGAAGCAGGAACTGCAAGCGACAACTGTTCATGTTCCGGGAGACATTTCGTCAGCTGCCTTTCTTATCGTCGCGGCCGCTATCGTCCCACAAAGCCGTCTCACCTTAAAAAATGTTGGATTAAACAAAACCCGAAGCGGAATCCTTGATGTACTGAAGCAGATGGCTGTTAATTACTCGATATCCAATCAACAGACCGTCAGCCAAGAAGATTATGGGGATCTTATGATTTCAAACGGAAAAATAAAACCTACCATTCTATCAGGTTCCATTATTCCCCGCTTGATTGATGAAATTCCGATCATTGCTCTTTTAGCGACGCAGGCTGAAGGAACGACGATCATTAAAAATGCGGAAGAATTAAGGGTAAAAGAAACAGATCGTATTGCTGCCGTTGTAGATGTGTTGTCGACATTAGGCGCCAATATTGAAGCAACGGAAGATGGGATGATCATTAAAGGGAAAACACCATTATCAGGTGGGTATGTATCTGCATATAGTGACCACCGGATTGCGATGATGGCTGTGATTGCCTCATTAATTGCGACAGATAAAGTTATATTGGATGATGATTCATCTATCGCAATCTCTTATCCCAATTTTTTCAAGGATGTACAGACCATTACAGCGTAAACGAGCGATTAAAGGAAAAAGAATCCGTTCATCTGGATTCTTTTTTCTTGTTGATATGATAAAATTTACGATATAATGAATGGTGTATAAAAAAAGGGGCATACACAATGGATACAATCAAGCAAGCCGTCCATTTAATGGATAATAAACAAACGGAAGAAGCGCTTCAGTTACTCGACAAACATTTATTAGTAACGGATGACGATCAAAAGTACACCATTGCAGAGCTTTATTTACAATGGGGATTAAATGAAGAGGCACAGTCGATATTAGAAGATTTATTACACCGCTATCCTGAAGAAAGTGATCTTAAAATAATGCTAGCAGATATATATATTGGATTAGAAGATGATGAATCAGCGATTAACTTATTAACAGAAATTGATGCGAATGATCCTGCTTATTTACAAGCATTATTACAAATGGCAGATCTCTATGAAGCACAAGGACTGTTTGAAGTTGCTGAATTAAAACTGCTCGAAGCTAAACAACTAAACCCAAATGAACCGATTATTGATTTTGCCCTGGGAGAATTTCTCTTTTCTATCGGAGAATATAAACGAGCTACGACCTATTATGAAAAAATACTACCGGAAATAAAAGAGCTATCAAATGTACAAATCCCAGCGCGTTTAGCAGAAGCACATGCAGCCCAAGGGAATTATGAAATTGCTTTGGACTATTTTAAGACATTCGAAACTTCTGACCCAGACATCTTGTTTAAATATGGATTAACTGCTAATTATGTAAAGCGTACAGATATAGCGATCCAAGTGTGGAAGAGGGTGATTGAGCTTGATGCATATTATCACACCGTTTATTATGAGTTAGCCAAAGCATATCGTGAAGAAGGCCGGATTGAAGAAGCTTTTACGACGATAAAAAAGGGATTAGAAATGGATGAATTTAATAAAGAACTCTATTATTATGCGGGGGTGCTTGCGTATCAACTGAATAAGCTCACTGAAAGTATCGCTTATATTCGCCAAGCTATTGCGCTCGATTCGGATTATAAGGATGCGATTCTGTTTTTAGTTGAACTATTTAAAGCGGAAGAAGAGCATACTCAAATCATTGAACTCATCACAGATATTAAAATGGAAGGAGCTATCGATCCATTATATGAATGGGAAATAGCCCGCGCATTTGTTGAAAACGAAGCATATGATCAAGCACTAGAACATTATCATCAAGCATATAACAATTTAAAACAAGACACTGAATTCTTAAAAGAATATGGTTACTTTTTAGTAGAAGAAGGTAAGTTGGAACTGGCAGAAACCGTTTTTAAAGCTTATTTAACGAAGGAACCAACGGATGATGAAACAAGGGAATATGTAGAGCGGCTCGTACGTGAGTAGGATGATGTTCATAAAGTAAGGATAACGAGGTGGTAGATATCGATGTATACTCCTATTTCAATCCAGGATAAAAAGGAATTTATTCAATGGTTTCTAAACCATTATGAATTAAAACAATGGGAAACAAATTACTTGTTAACATACTTAACGACACATGAAGGCTTATTAACAAATCTGCATTTTGTTAATGATGTTTCCTCTTGTCCACGTGGCATCATGATTGCCACAACGTGCTCAGCAGAACCATCTTTTCGCTACTATAAAGGGCACGTGGTGACAGACGATGCGGAGAGGTCCTTTCATGACTTACGACTTCATCAGGAGGAACCTGTCTATATACAATTAAATTTCAGACACGCTTCTACAGCAATTCGACATATCGCAATTTTAGAGGACAATCCGTTTCTTTCAGAAGATGTATCGGATGGCAATCAGCCCGTTTTTGATAGTCAGTTTTTCTTAGATCAGCTCCTCTATGATCAGAAACTAGAAGTTTTGTATGAACAGATCGATCAGGCTTTGGATAACAATGATTATCCAACTTTTATGCAACTTACAAAGGAACTTAAACAGACAGAGTAAGCGATTCCCCCAAAAAAAGAGGTATGATTTGATTGCTTCTGACTCATTACGCTATGATAATAGAAGGAAAGCCTCTTTTTATTAGTAAAATGAAGGGATTGCACGATGTTAATCACCGTATTACTTTATATCTTTGTGGCATAATATGGAGAAGGATGGATAAGCAATGAAATGGATACACACCGATCTAGAACGTTATATTGAGGCGAAGGAGTACGTTGACACATTATTAATACCTCTTATCCCCTTTCAAATGAAACGGGATGCAGACCTAGCTAAAAACGCCTTACAAAGTGAAGTGTTCTCGCTATTTACAAATGAAATGGAAAAAGAATTGACAGGCAGGGTCATGCTATTACCTACTTATTATTATGTCAAAACACCCGATCTTTCACAGGAGATCGATCGAATTGGGACCTGGCTAGCAGATGCAAATGAACAACCTTTTAAACATGTGTTTTTTGTAACATTCGACGCTACTTGGCGAAAGGTAGAACAATCGTTAGATGGAACATTATTATGGTTACCGATTACATATTCTGGCGATATTCATTCACCCGAAATGCACACAACCATTCGCGATCATGTCGAACAAGTTGTTGAACTGATTAAATCAGATTGGTAAACAAAATATTTTACTGGCGAATATCAGTTACCTTCATAAATCTCGCTTGAATAAACATATATTAATTGACCGAACAAAGGGATTAAGCTATCATTAAGTTGTCCTAGTAATATACTTAACATAAACTTGTCCGTGATTAAAAAAATAGGGGGGGAAAGAAACCGTGACTGAGAAAAAACAACAGGTTTCCCGACGACAATTTTTAAACTATACCCTTACAGGTGTAGGTGGATTTATGGCCGCTGGTATTATTGTACCGATGCTACGAATGGGTGTTGATCCAGTTCTACAAACTTCAGCAGATGGAGATTTTGTGAGCACGAAGATGTCTGTCGATGATATTACATCGGATCCACAACGTGTAGAATGGACTATCGAGCAAGTCGATGGATGGTATGAAGACAAAATAACTAAAACTGCTTGGGTATTTAAAGATGATGACGACGAGATTATAGCACATTCCCCAATCTGTAAGCATCTTGGGTGCTTCGTAACCTGGGAAGGCAGTGAAGATTTCCCGGACGAATACTTCTGTCCATGCCATAATGGTCGCTATTACAAAGATGGAACAAACGTTCCGGGTACACCACCATTAGCGCCATTAGATGAATTTGATCAAAAAGTGGATAATGGAATATTATATCTGGGCGCTGAAAGACCTAGAGGGGAGGCGTAATAAAATATGCTACAGAAAATTTACGATTGGATTGATGAACGTGTAGATATTCAACCGATATGGCGCGATATCGCAGACCACGAGGTTCCAGAACATGTTAACCCTGCACACCATTTCTCAGCATTTGTATATTGTTTTGGTGGTTTAACCTTCTTCATGGTTATGATCCAAGTTTTATCAGGTATGTTTTTGACGATGTATTATGTACCAGACATTGAGAATGCTTGGAATTCTGTTTACTATCTACAAACAGAAGTAGCTCATGGTCAAATCGTTAGAGGTATGCACCACTGGGGCGCAAGTGTTTTGATTGTCATGTTATTATTACATACGATGCGTGTCTTCTTCCAAGGTGCCTATAAGAAACCACGTGAACTAAACTGGATGGTAGGAGTATTAATCTTCTTTATCATTCTTGGACTAGGATTCACAGGATATTTATTGCCTTGGGATAACAAAGCGTACTTTGCAACTCAAGTTGGACTTGATATTGCAGAACAAGTACCCTTTATAGGCGTCCATTTAAAAACATTGTTAGCTGGTGATCCTACGATCATTGGAGCACAAACACTGACACGATTCTTTGCGATCCATGTATTCTTTTTACCGGCAGCATTATTTGCTTTAATAGCTGCTCACTTTATTCTAATACGTAGACAAGGAATTGCTGGACCATTATAAGAGGGAGGGGATAGCTATGAAAAAAGGTAAAGGTATGCAGTTCGTTGGAGATTCACGAGTCTCTTCAGAGCGTACATCACAAATACCAAAAGATTATTCTGAGTATCCTGGTAGAACAGAAGCTTTTTGGCCCAACTTCTTATTAAAAGAATGGTTGGTTGGGTCTGTGTTCTTAGTTGGGTTTCTCTGTTTGGTCTTAGCGCACCCAGCAGCACTTGAAGGTGTCGCTGATCCAACTACAATCGGTTATATTCCCTTGCCAGATTGGTATTTCTTATTTTTATATGAACTGTTGAAATATGAATTTGCAAGTGGACCTTATATTATTATGGGAATTATGGTTGTTCCAGGACTTGCATTTGGTGCACTGTTTCTTGCACCGTTTTTAGATACGGGGCCTGGTAGAAGACCACCGAAAAGACCCATTGCAGTAAGCATGATGATACTCGGGTTAGCATCTGTCATTTGGTTAACCTATGAATCAGCGGAAGCTGTGGACTGGGAAGCACGTGCAGAAGAAAATAAACCAATCGCAGCCGATGATGTCGAAATTGATAAATCAGATGCTGGATATGAGGCTTATGAAACCAGTTGTATGGACTGTCATGGTGGCGATTTAGAAGGAACATCTGCTCCAGCTTTAACCGGCATTGATTATGATGCTGATGAACTAGCAGAAATTGCAACGGATGGTATTGGAGACATGCCAGCCGATCAGTTCCAAGGTTCAGATGAAGAGCTTGACCAGTTAGTTGAGTTTATTTTATCAGTAAATGATGATGAGGAAGAGGAAGAGGAATAAGCTCGTCAGACATAAAAGAACACCTTTGCCAAAACAATTGGTGAAGGTGTTCTTTTCTACCTCTAGTCATAAAAGGAGCCGATAACACTGCTTAGATTCATACTGCTTGATAAGCGTTTTTTAATTGCTTTATTCTTTATTAATCTGTTGGGGACGATATACGGTTATATATGGTATGAAAGTCAATTAGCGATTACACCAGCAATTTTCTTGATTTTTGTTCCAGATAGTCCAACAGCAAGCTTGTTCTTCACCATTTTCTTATTTTTCTTTATCTTTAATAAGTCGACTCCATACATGGAAGCACTCGCCATCACCTCTTTGTTTAAGTATGGGATTTGGGCTGTTGTTATGAATGGACTCACCTTAATGATTGATGGTTCATTAAGTTGGCAAGGGTATATGCTAATGGCTTCACATGCTGGAATGGCCATTCAAGGTTTATTATACGCCCCTTATTATACGATTAAATTACGTCATCTAGTTGTCGCTTCCATCTGGATTTTACATAATGATATTATTGATTACGTCTTTGGAATGATGCCAATCTACTCACGTTTAACCATTTATCTAGAGGAGATCGGCTATTTTACTTTTTGGCTTAGTATGATCACGATCTTTGTTGCATATCAACTGACGATTAAACGTAATGATCCAGCAAATCTGTCATAAAAGTCTGTAGTTATATACCATCTTTTCCCCACATAGAGTAAGGAGAGAAAATAGATGTGGGGTGATCGGTATAATTAATCAATTGTTAAACCAACCTATATTCGATCCATTCTTCATGACGGCCACTAACCTCGGTTCTTCGTTTACGATAGGCACTGCCACTACTTCTGCTTCGTTGCCATTTAAATTGCTCACAAGTCAATTTGAAATCAAGGAATTAATTGTGACAATTCTTGTCATTGGTGGCTCGGTAGCAACGACATTAATCTACGTTAGTTGGCAAAAATACAAAGCCGAAAAGCGTAGAGAGAAAGAAAAGGAAAGTTAAATCATTGACATTTTAACCATTTCTGACTAATATTGACCTTATAGGTTAATGAATGTCATCATACCGAGTTAATGTTACATCCGTATCGATATTGCTGACGTTGACAATTATGAAATTCATTCAGACAACATTAAAAATATAGGTCTTCTAGGAGGGATTCCATGTCATTAGGAGCATATCTTGTTTATTTTGCGCTATTAATGATTGTACCATTGTGGGCTCAGTCAAGAGTGAAAAAAACATATAAAAAGTATTCTGAAATTGCAACCTCTAGCGAGATGACAGGTGCACAAGTTGCCCGAAAGATATTAGATGATAATGGGCTATATGATGTACAAATTGAAGAGGTAAAAGGGGTTCTTACCGACCACTATGATCCTAGAACACAAGTTGTTCGTCTTTCAACTGGAAATTATCACGGAAAATCCATGGCTTCATCTGCCGTGGCAGCACATGAAGTAGGTCATGCCCTTCAGGATCATGAGGAATATGCTTTTCTTCGATTCAGAAGTGCGCTTGTCCCAGTAGCTAGCTTTGGTTCCAATTCAGCAATCTTTATTATTATTGCTGGTGCTATTTTTAATCAAATGAATTTGGTTTTGATTGGAATTATCTTTATGGCTGGTGCCGTACTCTTTCAATTGGTCACGTTGCCTGTTGAATTTAATGCATCCAATCGAGCAATGGGACAATTGGTTTCATCCGGTATTATCGAAAACTTAGAAGAACGGGACACGAAAAGAGTATTAAATGCCGCCGCGTTAACGTATGTTGCCGCTGCTTTAGTAGCCGTAGCAGAGTTAATGCGATTCGTTTTCATGTTTTTAGTGAACGACTAATAAAAAGCAAAGAGTGGGAGTTTCATTAACCATTCTTTGCTTTTTTTATGTTAGTCTTCGATTGGTTTTTTATTCTCATCCAAAGTGAATCCTTCGCCAAGTACATCATGAACTGCGCTTAACGCTACAAAGGCATGAGGATCAATTTGATTTATAATATTTTTCAACCTCACAATTTCATTCTTTGCAACCACACAATATAGAACGTTCTGCTTGTTACCTGTATAACTTCCTTTTCCTGATAATACGGTGACACCGCGATCCATATTTTGATTGATCTCCTGTGCAATCTCTTCACTTCTTACCGATATAATTGTTGCTCCACGTGCCGAATAGGCCCCTTCTTGAATGAAATCAATGACACGTGCACCAATATAAACGACAACTAATGTATACATGCCTTCAACTAAATCTAAAATAGCGAATACCGAGATGGTGATTACAGCAAAGTCAAACAAGAACATCGTTTTCCCCATACTCCAGCCTATATATTTATAGACAATTCGCGCAATAATATCTACTCCACCTGTTGTCCCACCATAACGAAAGATAATTCCTAATCCTACACCGATGAAAACCCCTGCAAATAGAGCGACAAGTGTCATATCTGTATGTAAGTTAATTTCGAAAAAGAATGTTTGGAAAACGCGTAAAAAGATAGATACCGCAAATGTTCCGATAACCGTGTAATAAAAAGAATTACGACCGAGATATTTCCAACCGAAAAAGAAGATCGGTATATTTAATAAGAGGTAAGATATTGCTGGATCCCAATTCCACAAAAAATACAACAATAATGAAATCCCCGTAAACCCGCCTTCACCTAGATTATGTTGCATATTGAAATGGACGACACCGAATGAGAAGATGGCCGAACCAAGTAATATGAAGAAAATATTTTTAATTTTTAAACCAAAAACCACTTTATTCAACCTCCTTGATCAAGCTAATATCACCACATACAAAGCACATTCTACTAGGATAATCATTTTTTGGATAGTAGGAAATTTAACTTTTATTGACTTTGCGAATATATAATTTGTCAAATCCATGTCTTTTAGCTAACATAATAGAAGATTGGGTTTAAATAGGGAAGATCTTGTATCCTTTGTCACGGTACTATTTTTGATCTACCGCATACAAGTTAATGAATTTCATAATACCGGTTTAATGCAACACCGATACAACATATAGTTTCATCGGGTCGTTAATGTATCGATGTTGCTGGTTTTGGTAATTATGAAATTCATTCTTATTGTTTAAAGTTTAGCTCCATCCCTCCCTTTCTGAAAAGATGAATGAAAAAGGGTATAATGGAAGATGGAACTGATTGTATGATCTTAACTTGCTCATTCTGGCGTTCTTTATTGATCAAGAGCCTTCTTAGATCCTAATCACTATGAATTTACATACACAAGCAAGTACCGATACAGAATTTTACGTTATATATCGAAGTGGGAGGCTACAACAATGAGTATTAACATAATAATTGCCGGGCCGAGGGGTAAAATGGGTTCGGAAGCAATTCAAATGATTCAACATGATCCCAAGCTAAACCTGGTGGCCTGCATTGATCGAAAGAATAATGGAAAAATGTTAAATGAGATTGATCAGCTTACAAGCCTGGATGTGCCGATTTTTGAAGATCCTGAGGAATGTTTTAAATCGATTCCCGCAGATGTCTTTTTAGATTTAACCATTCCAGATGTTGGCTTTGAACATACTAAAATTGCTTTACAGTGCGAAGTACGGACAGTGATCGGAACATCAGGCTTCTCTGAGGAACAAATCGATCTCCTCACGACCATCGCCGAAGCGAATAAAGTCGGCTGTATCATCGCCCCTAACTTTGCTATTGGTGCTATTTTAATGATGCAATTTGCTAAACAAGCCGCTCTGTTCTTTCCGGACATCGAAATCATTGAAAAGCATCATGACCAAAAATTAGATGCACCATCTGGTACAGCGATGAAGACAATTGATATGATCCGTGAAACACGTGAACCGAAAACACAAGGGCATCCCAATGAACAAGAAACACTGTCTGGAGCAAGAGGGGGAGATATCGATGGCATCAAAGTACATAGTCTCCGTCTACCAGGTCTTGTTGCCCATCAGGAAGTCATATTTGGTCGATCAGGGCAAACACTAACAATCAAGCATGATTCACTAAGTCGTGACTCCTTTATGGATGGAATTAACCTGGCCATCAATCATGTCATGAAATTGGATAAACTCGTTTATGGAATGGAAAACATTATTAATGCCATGCAGAATGATTCTCATGGCAGCGAATAAAGTAGCTTCCTGACCCTTACGTAATAAAATGATGACATAAAATAAAGGATGTGAGTATATGAAAAAAATCGGCATTACCTGTTATCCGACACTAGGGGGTTCTGGAGTAATTGCGACAGAACTTGGTAAGCTTTTGGCTGAACAAGGACACGAAATCCACTTCATAACATCAAGTATGCCATTTAGGCTAGATAGTATTCATCCAAAGATTTACTATCATGAAGTGACGATTTCCAATTATCCTGTCTTCCAATATCCACCCTATGACTTAGCGCTAGCAGCCAAAATGGCAGAGGTCATTGACCGTGAACAGCTTGATATCTTACATGTTCATTATGCTATGCCACATGCGATTAGTGCTATTTTAGCTCGGGATCTAGCTGAACACGACGTGAAAATCATTACGACCTTACATGGGACAGACATTACGGTACTCGGTTTTGATCCGACATTTAAAAAAATGATTAAATATGGAATTGAAAAGTCTGATGCTGTAACGGCTGTTTCACATAATTTAGTCAAACAAACCGTAGACAGTCTGCAGATCAACAAACCCATTTCAGTCATTTATAATTTTGTGAATGAACAGGAATATTTCAAGCAAAACTTAGATCCGATTCGGAAACAATATGAAATTAAACCACACGAAAAGGTAATCATCCATGTTTCTAATTTTAGAAAAGTAAAGCGGATTAAAGATATCATTCATACGTTCAAAAAGATCCATGACAAGCTCGATACAAAGTTATTACTCGTTGGAGATGGGCCAGAAACGTCGACGGCATTTCAGCTCGTGAAAGAACTCGGTTTAAAAGATGATGTGTTGTTTCTTGGCAAACAGAAGAAAGTAAGTGATTTGCTGGCCATTTCCGATTTAAAACTACTCATGTCTGAACAAGAGAGCTTTGGACTGGTGTTATTGGAAGCAATGGCTTGTGAAGTTCCCTGTATCGGAACAAATGTAGGGGGGATCCCAGAAGTGATTCAACACGATGAAACGGGCTATCTTGTTGACGTCGGGGATACGGATCAGGCAGCAGCATATGCCGTTAAAATTCTATCAGATGACACATTGCTACAAGATTTCTCGAAAAGAGCGTTGTCTTATGCACGGGATCATTTTCATTCCAGTATTATTGTTCAAGAATACACGGATCTTTATGATCGTGTCTTACAGCATAAAGAGTAGAGTGGTGATAATATGCTAACCGGACCATTTCAAGATGGGATTACGATCCTGCGAACAATTGAACAGGCAGGTCATCAAGCTTATTTCGTCGGTGGCTCTGTTCGTGATCTACTATTAGACCGAGTAATTGGCGATATTGATATCGCCACTTCGGCTCCACCCCAACTCATACAAAAGATTTTCCCGAAAGTGATTCCGGTTGGGATTGAGCACGGTACGGTGATTGTCCGACATGAACACACTTCATTTGAGGTGACGACCTTTCGCTTAGATGGTGAATATACAGATCAACGTCACCCTGATTCCGTTCGATTTATTCATGATATTGATCGGGATTTACAACGTCGCGATTTTACGATCAATGCGCTAGCGATGGATAAACATGGTGCTATTTTAGACTTATTTGACGGTAAAGGTGATTTAAAACGCAAGATAATCCGTACGGTAGGGAACGGGGATACCCGATTTACCGAAGACCCGTTACGTATACTGCGGGCGGTTCGATTTTCCAGTGAATTGGGATTTCAGATCGCGACTGAAACAAAAGCCCAGATGCATGAGGGCAAAGAACAAATCCGAACCGTTTCGGTTGAAAGAATGGCGGTTGAAATAAAAAAACTATTCGGGGGTAGCTTCGTAAATACAGGGATCGATTATCTAAAAGAGACCGATACCGATAAACAGCTACCCGTTATAATAGACTATCCTTATATCATGGAAAAGGTACCGAGATTAGCCGTTCCCTTACAGTCTTTTGCCGAAATCATTGCTTTATTTTGCTGGATTGAACCGAATGTTACCGTTTCGGCTTGGGTAAAGGCTTGGAAATGTTCAAATAAAACGAAGCAGGCAGCAAATAAAATAACGCAAGCGCTGAACTATTATCAAAGAAAAGGTCTTGATCCATGGCTCATCTATGAGTTAACATCTACTTATCAGTGCGAATTCATTCGTCTACTTCATAATTTACATCCGAGTGAACCGGATAGCTTAAAAACAATGACAACCATGATGAATGAGTTGCCAATTCAGTCTAAACATGACCTGGCGATCAATGGCAATGACATTATTGCTCTGTTTCCGCATTATAAAAAAGGACCATGGATCCATAAGATATTGGCACAAATTGAGGAAGAAGTTGTCTTTAATAGATTAGATAACCTTAAAATCGAATTAAAGGAATGGATAATATGCAATCCACCCGTAATAGATTAATCCGCTTATTAGCAAATAATCAAGACGAGTATATTTCTGGTCAACTGTTGTCAGAGCAATTAAATATTTCACGCAGTGCCATTTGGAAACAGATGAAAACACTTGAAAAAGCTGGTTATCAAATTGAAGGGAAATCCAAACGAGGCTATCGGATTATCAGTGTGCCTGATACATTAAATCAAGATACCCTTCAATGGATGTTAGAGACCGACTGGTTAGGCAAGAAAATTATCCATAAGAATACAACAACATCCACTCAATCCGACGCTCATCAGCTCGTACAAGAAGATATCGAACATGGGACGGTCGTCATTGCCGATGAACAGACAAAAGGAAAGGGGAGAATGAATCGAACATGGTATTCTACTAAGGAGCAAGGCGTTTGGCTCAGCATGATCCTTAAACCTCCTATCTTGCCCTATCAGGCGCCACAGTTAACGTTATTAACGGCTACCGTTTTAGCTGATGTCATCCATGAACATACGAAGATACGCCCACAAATTAAATGGCCCAATGATATCTTAATTAACGGGAAGAAAATCGCTGGTATTTTAACGGAAATGCAGGCTGAGCAAGATCAAATTCAATATGTTATCATTGGTATTGGAATAAATGTCAATCAACAAAGCGATGATTTACCGGAGCAAATAGAAGCAAGAGCAACGTCTTTACGAATGGAAACAAATCGTGATTGGAACATTACACAATTAATCCGACATATTTTGCTTACCTTCGAGGAACGTTATGAAACCTACATAGACAACGGTTTTGCAAAGATCAAACATAAGTGGGAAGGTTACGGCTATAAAATGGGCGAGCGGATTCAGATTAAAACATTACAGGATCAGTGGCAAGCTAGATTTGTCGGCATCGCTGAAGATGGCGCCTTGTTAACGAAGACAGATGAAGACGAAGAAATCCAAAAGATTTATTCTGCAGAAATAGAATGGTTTAAAGAGGAGAATGAATAATGTTAAATCGAAATGATTTTCTCAATATGAAAAAAAATAATGACAAGATTACGATGATGACAGCTTATGATTATCCTGCAGCAAAAATGGCTGAGGCCGCCAATGTAGACATGATCCTCGTTGGTGATTCATTAGGTAATGTTGTACTTGGTTACTCATCAACGATACAAGTTACAGTAGACGATATGATACATCACGGTAAAGCCGTCAAACGTGGCGCAAAGAATACGTTTACAGTCGTCGATATGCCCTTTATGTCTTATCATGTCTCATTGGAAGAATCCCTTGCGAATGCAAGAGATATTTTTCAAAAAACAGATGCCCAAGCTATTAAGATTGAAGGGGCATCCGAGGGTATTCTTGATGTAACGGAACATTTAACAGATGCTGGTATCCCTGTTGTCGCTCACTTAGGATTAACACCACAAACCGTCAATGTACTTGGGGGATATAGAGTCCAAGGTAAAGATAAAGAGTCGAGTGATAAAATGATCCAAGATGCTATTAAATTAGCAGAACGGGGAGCCATTGGGATTGTATTAGAATGCATACCAGAGGATCTTGGGAAATTAATATCGGAGGCGATTGATATCCCAACGATTGGCATTGGGGCGGGACTTGATTGTGATGGACAAGTATTAGTTTATCATGATATTTTACAATATGGGGTAGATCGCTTACCTAAATTCGTCAAACCTTATGCCAATTTCAATCAAATTGGGGAAGAGGCAATTGCAGCATATGTTTCGGATGTGAAACAACTTACATTTCCTTCCGACGAATATACATTTAAAGGGTAACTTTTTGAACGAATAATATGATCAAAGTAGGTAGATAAAAATGAAAGTGATTCGGTCCGTCGAGCTCATGCAAGCGGAAATGATGAAGGTACGACAAAAAGAAGTTGGATTCGTTCCAACCATGGGCTTTTTTCATAACGGTCATACATCATTAATGGATGAGGCAAAAAAGGAAAATGATATCGTGGTAACAAGTATCTTTGTAAATCCATTGCAATTTGGGCCACATGAAGATTTCGACGAATATCCCCGTGATGAAGAACATGATCTTAAAAAAGCCGAAGAGCATGGGGTTGATATTTTATTCATTCCTGACGTAAAATCGATGTATCCACAAAAAATGTCCGTTATCATGACATCAGAAAGTCGTGTTAACAAACTATGTGGCCGATCACGTCCAGGACATTTTGATGGTGTCATTACCGTACTCACGAAATTATTTAATATCATTCAACCTACAAAGGTCTATTTCGGTATGAAAGATGCGCAACAACTCGCTGTTGTAGATGTTCTTGCTACCGACTATAATTTTCCCATTCAGGTAATTGGACTTCCAACTGTTCGAGAGGATGATAAATTAGCTAAAAGTAGTCGTAATGTTTATTTATCCCCTACTGAAAAGGAAAAATCGGTCTGGCTATATAAAGCGTTGACGATCGGACAGCAACTCGTAGTTGACGGAGAAAAAAATCCTGTTACTATTATTGATGAAGTCAGGTCTGTTTTATCCGAAAAAACAGGGGCACGTATAGATTATGTTGAACTACTCAGCTATCCTAATCTACAGCCTGTTACAGAAATTAAAGAACAGGTCATCTTAGCAGTAGCTGTTCAATTTAATGAAGCACGACTAATTGATAATTTTATTTTAGACCGCGAAGGACATGTTGTTACACGCCTATAAATGAGGGCTATTCACGGTGGATATACGCCCCTTGAATAGTGGGCTTTCCTCGTAAAAAGAATAATAATGCCCGTTCGCTCGGGAGCGTAAGGAGGGATCATATGTTTCGCACAATGATGAGAGCAAAAATTCATAATGCTACAGTCACAGATGCCAACTTAAATTACGTTGGAAGTGTTACCATTGATGAAGATCTATTAGAACAGGTAGATATTTTACCACATGAAAAAGTACAAATTGTAAATAATAATAATGGAGCTCGTTTAGAAACGTATGTTATTCCTGGTGAGAGAGGTTCTGGTGTCATTTGTTTAAACGGTGCCGCAGCAAGACTTGTACAAGCAGATGATATTGTGATCATTATCGCTTACGGTATCGTATCACATGAAGAATTAGCGACATTTAAACCTAAAGTTGCTATTATGAATACAGAAAATAAAATTAAACAACTGATTGAACAAGAACCTCCATTAACTAAAATGTAGGCAGTTATGTAAGACCTCAAACTCTTATCGATCACATTGATAAGAGTTTTCTTTTTAATGCTTAGATTAATGAAATTCATTTAGAGGAGTCAGAATAGAAGGCTAGGTGTAATCATGGATAAGTTTGTAGTCATAGATATAGAAACTACGGGCCATTCTCCACAAACGGACGATCGCATAATCGAAGTCGGCATTGTCGTTATTGAGGATGAACACATTACAAATGACTTTTCGACCTTATTGAATCCAAATAAATCGATACCGCCATTTATCTCTAATTTAACCGGCATAATAGATGAAGATGTTAGTACAGCACCAAATTTCAGTGAAAAAGCGTATGAAATTATAGACTTATTTAAGAATGGTTACTTCGTTGCCCATAATGTTGATTTTGATCTTGGGTTTTTAAATGAAGAATTAGCACTTCATGGATTACCCACTTTATCCCTGCCTGTTATTGATACGGTGGAACTAGCACGAATATTATATCCGCAAGCCCCAGGCTATCAATTAGGGCAATTGGCGGAATACTTGAAGATCATCCATCGGGATCCACATCGTGCTTTATCCGATGCTTATGTAACAGCGGAGCTCTTCTTAAATTTAAAGAAAAAACTGAATTCGCTCCCGTATGAGACGATCGTACATCTATTAAATTTAGAGAAAAATTTACAGTCTGATCTAGATCAGCTCCTATCCAAACAGCGTGATAACATTGAATTTGCAACGATTGAACATAGTGATCTCGTCTCTTTTCGTGGATTAGCCTTTAAAAACGAACAGGCCTCTTCAATAGAAGCGAACCCGATCAACACGTCTTTTGGCGATTTATTGGATCAGATTTACGAGGCTCATGGTGCATTGGAAGGAACAATGGAAAACTATGAAGAACGTCCTGGCCAGCGTACGATGTCAGAAACAATCTATGATGCCTTTCAATCACAGAACCATACGTTAATTGAAGCGGAGACTGGAACAGGGAAATCGCTTGCTTATTTGATCCCAGCGATCTATGAAGCTGTGCGTACGAATGATCGAATTGTCATCAGTACATATACAACGCAATTACAAACTCAACTCATGGAAGAAGAAATTCCAATCATTCGTAAATTCATCGATCATCCTTTTAACATCGCTTTATTAAAAGGGAAAAGTCATTATATTAGTTTGGAGCGCTTTACGCATGAATTAGCAAATCAACCACATGACAATTATGATATTGCGCTTACGAAGGCGATGCTCCTGATCTGGTTAACGGAAACAGAGACAGGTGATATTGATGAAATTCAGTTACCAGCAAGTGGGTATTATTTCTTTAATGGTATCTCAACGGACTCGGAAAGTAATATCGATCCAAACTCGGCTTGGTTTTTCCACTCCTTTTATCAAAGAGCACGAAGAAGAGCACAACAAGCGGCAGTCATCATTACAAATCATGCACTAGTATCGACCGATCTGCTTAACGACTATCAATTTATACCCGCTTATCAAAAGGTGATCATTGATGAAGCACACCATTTTGAAGCAACTGTATCTAGACACTATGGGTTACAATTAGATTATGTCACGATTAAATATGCATTGAATCAAATCGGGCTTACGAATGACGGTAATTGGCTGCAGCAAATTTTGAAGAGATATCCGGCGATGAAATGGGAAATACCGATTCATGAATGGAACACCGCTTTTCATACGATGAATTATGAAAACAATGACTTTTTTCGATTGTTATTTCAATATGTACTTGATCAGCAAAGTAGAAAACGTGTGTTAAGTGACACGGGTAGAGTACAATACCGCTTTACCGAAGAAAAGGAAGATGAGCAGCGTTGGTCAGTAATTAAGGAGATGGCTGAGCGTATCATCGATCATATGGAAGATCTCATTCATATCTTAAGCAAAATAGAGCATTATCTCTTTCATTTGGATCTTCCTGATAAATATGAGCAAGATAATTTAGCAAGACATTTAGAAAAACTGCAATCCTTTAGTGAACGAATGGAACAGTTATTTTTAAATAATGCTGACACGTCCTCCGTAAAGTGGATCGAAATCGAAGCATATGGAGCTAAAAACGCCGTCTATATATATGCTGAACCTACGGATGTTTCATCATTATTAGCGAGTGAGTTTTTCAACCAAAAACAAAGTGTTGTCCTCACAAGTGCTACCTTAACAATGCGGAATTCATTCTCATTTATTGAAAAACGTCTCGGTTTACTCGAGCAAGAAGTCGTTTCCAAGCAGATTGAGTCACCATTTACGTATGAGAACCAAGTACAATTACTCGTTCCTAGTGACTTTCCTGACATCAATAAAAACGTGGATGATTTTATTTATTCCACTTGTGAGGCGATCATATCGTTAGCCGAAGTAACGGATGGTCGAATGCTCGTTTTATTCACTTCTTATGATATGTTGCGAAAATCACATGCTATCCTAAGAGAAACATTGGATATAGATCAATATATGTTAATTGCACAAGGGATATCGAGTGGTAGTCGAACACGTCTAAAGAAGAATTTTCAATCATTCGATCAGGCGATCTTGTTAGGAACGAGTTCCTTTTGGGAAGGAGTCGATATTCCAGGGGATGCTCTATCTTCACTCGTTATCGTACGATTACCCTTTCAACCACCAAATCATCCCATATATGAAGCAAAATCTGCCGCGATTCATGAGGAAGGGAAGAACGCTTTTATTGAATTAGCTTTACCTGATGCAGTTATTCGCTTTAAACAAGGGTTTGGCCGCTTGATTCGCTCAACAAATGATCGGGGAATTGTTTTTGTTTGTGATGCACGTATGATTGAAGCACGGTACGGGAAATACTTTACCGAATCCATCCCCAATGTGCCGCTAACGTACGATTCCATGTATCAGTTAATAAAAAAAGCAGAAGACTGGTTTTAATCGAAAAAAAAGCTGATGCATCATGGATGCATCAGCGCAAGTGTGATATGAGTAGGGGTTTTATGATTGTATTTGGTCCATTATGTTTGCAATGATCGATTCATGTAAACACAATGACACCCTTATTATTCTCCCTATCCCAATGAATTATAAGTAGCAGAAAATACAAGGAATAATATTTGTTTTACTGGAGGTTAACGATGTATTTTATGAATCCACTCTTATTGATAAACAGACGTAGTGAACAACATATAGCTCCGTTACATCACTCTTTAGCAGGTCAGTCCATTGGTTAAAGGGACATATAATCGACAACCAAAACAAATAAATTGGCCTTTTTGGGTGATGATGGCGATCCTTGTGATCATCGTTACGAGTATCATTTACACTTTATTCTTATATTATGATGTGAGACACGATAAATTTACTGGATTAAATGATGCGGAAGAAAGAGTAGCGGGCGATACAAAAATGACAACCATTGATACTGTTTATCGATTTCACGGCGAAGATGCTTATTACGTGATGTTTGGGGAAACAAATGAAGGCGATAAACAAGTTGCATTTGTACCGCTGTTAAATAAAGAAAAAGAATTGACGGTTATCGAACAACAGGAAATCGTATCTAGAGAATCTGTTAAAAAGCAATGGTATAATGAATGCGAGGATTGTGATTTCATTAAAATTACCCCTGGCATCATCGATGATGAACCGGTTTGGGAATTAACGTATGTCAATGAAATGGATCACTATGTCATCGAATATCGATCGATTTACGATGGCTCTACAACGGAGCATGTGAAAGTAAAGCAAATGTTCAATCAGAAAGGATGACGATATATGAATGTGTCAAATCGTGTCAAAACAGTAACACCCTCATCAACATTAGCTATCTCGGCCATGGCAACGGAACTAAAAGCACAAGGACATGATGTGATCGGACTAGGTGTAGGTGAACCGGACTTTAACACACCTCAATATGTTATCAGAGCAGCAAAGAAGGCAATGGATGAAGGGATGACAAAGTATACGGCTACAGGTGGGGTCAAGGAATTGAAACAAGCGATTATCAACAAGTTTAAGAGGGATAACGACCTTTCCTATTCAGCAGATGAAATCATCGTTACATCAGGCGCTAAACACGCTTTATTCACATTGTTCCAAGCCATCTTGAACGACAATGACGAAGTAATCATACCTGCACCATATTGGGTTAGTTTTCCAGAGCAAGTAAAACTTGCGGGAGGGGACCCTGTATTTGTTCAGACATTAGAAGAAAACAATTTTAAAATCTCGCCTGAACAGTTAGAAGCAGCTATTACGAAACAAACAAAGGCCATCATTATTAATTCACCGAGTAATCCAACGGGTTTCATGTATAGCAAACAAGAATTAGCGCAGCTTGGTGAAATCTGCTTGCAACACAATATATTGATTGTCTCGGATGAAATATATGAAAAACTCATCTACACAAATGAGGAGCACGTATCGATCGCGCAACTTTCAGAGGGCTTAAAGAAACAAACGATTATTATTAACGGTGTTAGTAAATCACATGCGATGACAGGTTGGAGAATAGGCTATGCTGCGGGTGATCAAGCGATCATAGGGGCCATGACAAATCATGCTTCACATGCGACTTCAAATCCGATGTCAATTGCTCAATATGCAGCCATTGCAGCGTATGAAGATGAAACAGACTCCATTACGGAAATGAAGAGGATCTTCTCTGATCGGCTTGATTTACTTTATGAGCGCCTCATTGATATCCCAGGAATTACTTGTATCAAACCGAGTGGTGCGTTTTATTTATTTCCAAATGTGAAAACCGCTGTTGTGAATAACGGTTTTGCAACGGTGGATGAATGGGTGACTGCTTTACTTGAGGAAGAGAAAGTAGCACTCGTGCCAGGTTCGGGCTTTGGCTCTCCTGATCATGTACGTCTATCCTATGCCGCTTCAACGGATGCATTAGAAGAAGCAGCTAAACGCATTAAACGGTTTGTACGGAAACATCAATTATAAGTATGGAGGAATAACTTTTGAAAACGACCATTAAACATGTAAGTAACTATATAGATCAAGAAGTAACCATCGGGGCTTGGCTCGCGAATAAACGATCAAGTGGAAAGATCGCCTTTTTACAATTGCGAGACGGAACAGGTTTTATGCAAGGCGTTGTAGCAAAAGACAGTGTCACTGAAGAAGCGTTTGAACGGGCTAAAACGATGAACCAGGAGTCATCTATGTACATAACAGGCACCATTGTTGAAGACACGCGTTCTTCATTTGGTTATGAAATGCAAGTGAGTGAGATTGAGTTGATTCATGAGGCTATTGATTATCCCATTACACCGAAAGAACATGGACCAGAGTTCCTTATGGATCATCGACATCTTTGGTTACGTTCCAAAAGACAACATGCAATCATGCAAATCCGTAATCAACTAATCCAAGCGACCTATCAATTTTTTAATGAAAACGACTTTATTAAAATCGATCCACCGATTTTAACAGGCTCCTCAGCAGAAGGAACAACCGACTTATTTCACACGCAATATTTTGATCAAGAAGCGTATTTATCGCAAAGTGGTCAATTGTATTTAGAAGCTGCAGCCATGGCTTTCGGAAAGGTGTTTTCTTTTGGTCCCACTTTCCGAGCGGAAAAATCAAGTACGAGAAGGCATTTAATTGAATTTTGGATGATTGAACCCGAAATGGCCTTCACCGATCATGAAGAGAGCCTTGTCGTTCAAGAGCAATATGTAACATTTATCGTGCAATCTGTCTTAGACAATTGCCAACTGGAATTGGAAGTGCTGGAACGTGATCAGTCTAAACTCAAACAAATTGTTGCTCCATTTCCGCGTATATCTTATGATGATGCGATTGAATTACTAATCAAGGATGGGTTTACCGATATCAAATGGGGGGATGATTTTGGAGCTCCTCATGAAACAGCGATTGCCGACCATTTTGAAAAACCAGTCTTTATTACAAACTATCCTGCCGCTATAAAATCCTTCTATATGAAGCCAGTGGAAGGGCGTCCTGAAGTCGTCCTTTGTGCAGACCTCATCGCCCCAGAGGGATATGGGGAGATTATTGGAGGGTCACAACGGATTGATGACCTGGAACTAATGAAAGAACGATATGAAGAACATAATTTAACGGGTGAAGCTTATCAATGGTATATAGAACTGTTGAAATATGGAAGTGTCCCACATTCTGGATTTGGTTTAGGGTTTGAAAGAACCGTTGCTTGGCTCTCCGGTGTGAAACATATTAGAGAAACAATTCCATTCCCTCGCTTACTGAATCGTTTATATCCATAGGTAGTAGGGTCACAAAAAATCAAGCACAGGTGAATCCCTTGCCAAATTGCAGGGGATTCATCTGTTTATGTTATACTTAGGGATGGGGTGTTAACACATGTCAAAATCAATGCCATTTCAATATATTATACTGAATCAATTGCCAATTCCTACAAAATTATTAACTTCTTATAAAGATTTAGGACTTAACGAACAAGAAGTGATGATCATCCTGCAGTTACAACGGTTTTTACAGGATAAGAATGACTTTCCAACGCCAACAGAATTGGCCTCTTATGTAACCATGAGTGAGAAAGAATGTTCTGATGTGTTACGTACATTAATTCAGAAACAGTTGCTAACCATTCAAGAACATAAAAATAGCCAAAATCAATTAAGTGAAGCTTATTGCTTAAATCCACTATGGGAGAAGCTGTTTATCGAAGAAGAACCCAAAAAGGACCTGGAACAATCAGATGGAGCGATATTTATCTTATTTGAGCAAGAATTCGGTAGACCGCTTTCTCCATTTGAGATTGAAATGGTCAGTTCATGGTTAGATGAAGACCAATTTGGTGCCGCATTAATTAAAGCGGGATTAAGAGAATCCGTGTTGATGGGTAAATTAAATTTCACGTATATTGATCGTATCTTAAGAGATTGGAATAAAAAGGGGATACGCTCCGTTGAACAAGCGCGTGAATCAAGTCGGGCCTTCCGTAATCGCCAAGGTCGGAAAGAATACAAAGCGACGGATGAGGGTGAGAATAACAATAAATCATTATACTATAACTGGCTAGAGGGTGACGATTAAACCATGTTAAATAATTCTCAAATAAGAAGGATTTTAAATGTGATGGAGGAGATGTTTCCTGATGCGGAAGGGGAACTTGTCTATCAGAATCCATTTGAATTAGTCATTGCAGTACTACTATCAGCTCAGTGTACCGATTTACAGGTCAATAAAGTAACGAAAGATTTATTTGCTAAATATAAAACGCCTCAAGACTATCTTGCTGTTGATATTTCCGAACTGCAACATGATATTCGTTCGATCGGTTTATACCGAAATAAGGCAATAAACATCCAAAAACTATGTCAGGCCTTACTTGATGAACATGAAGGAGAAGTGCCACAGACGACTGAAGAGTTAATGAATCTAGCGGGAGTAGGGCGCAAGACTGCAAATGTGGTTATGTCCGTCGCGTTTCATCAGCCGGCCATAGCAGTCGACACACATGTAGAACGCGTGTCTAAACGGCTTGGAATTTGTCGCTGGAAAGATTCAGTATTGGAAGTAGAGAAAACACTCATGAAAAGGATTCCAAAGGATGAGTGGAGCGATACACATCATCGGCTGATCTTCTTCGGACGCTATCATTGTAAAGCTCGTAACCCAGGGTGCTCCGAATGCCCACTATTAGACCTTTGCCGTGAAGGGAAGAAGCGGATGAAAAAACAGAACAAATTGGAATTATAAATAGCTTTATTTCAATAAACGCATCATAAAAAGCGGCACCCCCTCATCTAGGGGGTGCCGCTTTTATTTATGTTTTTTTATTCATCTTCATCCTCGTCAGAATCCTCTTCATCCTCTTCATCTGAATGATCTGGTTCCTCAGGTTCTTCCGGTTCTTCTGGCTCTTCTGGTTCCTCAGGTTCTTTCGGTTCTTCTGGCTCTTCCGGTTCCTCAGGTTCTTCCGGCTCTTCCGGTTCTTCTGGCTCTTCTGGCTCTTCCGGTTCTTCCGGTTCCTCGGGTTCATCTGCATCTGGAACCTCTTCGGTCACACTACTTGATTCTCCTCGATCACCATCTTCCCCAATGGGAGTAACCGTAATCGTATACGTTTTACCAGGGGAGACACCACTAATCTCAATAGCGTAAGAGGAGGTCGTTTGTTTTTCCCCATTGACATCAATTTCAAATGTAGCCTTAGGCCCATCATATTCCCAACTTACATCGATCAAATTACTGTCTTCCAGATAGTTCGCTCCCAAGCCATCAACCGCTGGAATGCTTTCATCTTCACCTGAAATATTCACCGTCGTTGTCTTGGCGTCACTTTTAACTGATTTATCTTCATTACTTACAGCAACAACTTGAATCGTATATTCTGCATCAGCCTCAACCTCTGATATTTCTAATGAATGATCACCGGATGAGGAAAGTTCTTTCATCTGACCACCATCAATACTGGCACTTACTTCAAATGAAACATCCAGATCTGAATCATAATCCCAAGTCACACTAATTTTATTCGCATCCTCATCATAGGATGCGCCTAGATTACTTACGGGATCAATTTTTTCAAACTTCTCAGAAGATTGCTCTGGTTCATGTCCTTTAACAAATAACTCTTTTACGACCTTGTCACTCGGCGTAAATTCGCTTGCCTTCTTTGCCGGGTTAGAACCTTTTTCAATTGCTAATTCTACAACGGAATCAGGCTTCTCAAAATCCGGAGTTTCTATTCCAGCGGATATTTCCGTCATGATGTTTTTGAACAATGCCCGGGGGATAGCTGTACCTTCATCTGGCATCACATCGCGATTGCCATCATCATCGCTATACCCACCCGCCCAAATCGAGATCGTATAATTTGTCGTATATCCACTAAACCAAGCATCAGGACTGCCTTCTTTATCTTCTAGATTCGTTGTACCTGTTTTACCAGCGACAGGTAATCCGGGAATATCAGCCGTTGTACCTGTCCCTTCACTCATGACCGTTTTGAGCATATCCGTAATCATATAGGCGGTATAATCGGACATGGCTGCTTCCGGTTCTGGTTTTAAATCAACTTCCTTACCATCAGGAAATTCAACCTTTGTCACAGCATATGGTTCATTATAAATTCCTTCATTACCAAACGCACGGAATGATCCCGCTAATTGCAGTGGGTTGACCGTTGTTCCTGTTCCACCAATCGCATCCCGAACTTCGGCTTGATCATTCGCGAAATTAACACCGAGCGCTTCACCAAATTCTTGTGCATTGGCTGCACCCGCTTCTTCAAAGGCTTTAGCCGTAGGGACGTTTAACGAATGACTTAATGCATAGCGAGCAGACATCCAGCCTTGATACTCTCTATTCCAATTCCTGATTGGGGTAGAACCCTCCATTTCATAAGGTTTATCATCATTTATTTGTTCATATGTGGACCAATTATTGTATTCGATCGCTGGGCCATAAGCGACAATTGGTTTAAATGTTGAACCAGGCTGATACTCCCCTTGGACTGCATGGTTAAACTCTCCAATTCCTTTACTGTTCCTTCTTCCACCAATGGCACGAATCGCACCATCTGATGTATCCAACACGGCAATACCGGACTGCATCTCATCATCCGGATAGGGGATCGGATTTTCTTCACTATCGGTTAGTAAGAATTCAACATGATCTTGAACATCACTATCTAAGGTCGTATGAATCTTAAGACCATCTGTGTAGATCTCAGCTCCATCCACCTTATCACTCACTTCTTCTCTTACTTGATAGAGAAATGCTTCATAAGGTGTTGATTCGGTTCGTTTTCCAGCTAGGAGAGAGGGGATGTCAACATCTCGCGCTTCATCCGCTTCTTCTTGGGTAATCTTCCCGTGTCGTACCATTAATTTTAATACGGTATCGACCCGACCTTCCATTAATTCAGGATTTTCATACGGGTTATACGCAGAAGGCCTTTGTGGCAAACCTGCTAATATGGCTGCTTCCGTTAACGTAAGATCATGTAGATCTGTTTTACCAAAGTAAATTTCTGAAGCTTTAGCTACTCCATACGCGTTACTACCATAAAATATTTTATTTAAATACATCTCTAAAATTTGTTCCTTTGTATATTTACGCTCTAACTTTAAAGCTAACCATTGTTCTTGAACCTTTAGTTTCAACTTTTTATCAGGGGTTAGGAAGGCATTTTCGACAACTTGCTGTGTAATTGTACTGGCACCTTCTGCACCAAATCCACCTGTAATATTTGCCTTGATGGCTCCGCCAATTCGCCTCACATCAATACCAGGATGCTCAAAGAATCGAACGTCCTCTGTCGCTGTAACAGCATCGATTAATACGTCTGGCAAGTCATCATATTCGACTTTCGTCCGTTTTATATCACCTAAATCCGCGATTAATTCACCATCTTGATCATATACTTTGGATGACATCGGGTCTGATAATTTATCTTCATCTAAGCCCGGGGAGGTAGCAATATAGTATGTAAATAGTACGCCTACACCTAATCCTATTGCTAATACAATGATACCGAAAATTAATAATGCCTTTTTAAGAAAAGGTCTTTTTTTAGTCTTCTTTTGTTTTCTTCTAGCTGCTCGAGTTTGACTATTGTCGGTCATTACTCATCTTCCTCCGTTCTAAAATAGATGGTTAAATGGATCACGACTGTAAAATCGTCCATTCATAACATCATGGTCAATTTGACCTCTGATTATTTACAGGACACACACGATCTAAAAATAAATCTGATCAAGGACTCCCAAATAATCGACTCTAGCTTGATATTTAAAAGGGATTAGATATCCCTTTTCATTTATTTCTTGATAAGGGATCGATTTCCTACCACCTACAAACTGATCCTTCCAATAAGGTAATAAATCTTTTGCTTGAAATAAATACGTCTCATCATGCATCGTAAATCGAATAATAATAAAACAAATACCGCCATGCTCTAAAATGGACGCCATATGTTTAATTTGGTGCTCATGAAAATTCGCAAGCGGGAAGGAGGTTTTATTTTTAGTTTCCTTCGCTTCAAAATCAAGATACGTCTGTAAGTATAATCCATTATAATCTGTTGTGGAGGCTTGCTGAAAATAGGCTTCCGTTATAACTGCTGCGCTTCTACTTGGATAATTAACATTTACAATTTGAATCGGTGTTGGTTTTTTATGAATGATCGCTTTATTATGTGCTAAATAATACTGATTGGTAAGATTAATGTCTTCTTCTAAGGTCATACCCCGATTACTATGACTTCTATTTCTTGATGGGGTTGTCCTGCTTTTCTTCATTCCATTTGGATAGTTCATATTATGTCCCTCCAACATGTAACAGTACCATAACTAGAAAATGTTTACGAATTAACGTTTGTAAAAATAACCTGAAGCAAGCGTAAATGTACCGCGCATAAAAAACAAGACTCCTTATATTATATATCAATTTGTTCCATTGCGCATAATATTAGGCGTCAATAATCTTAATTTAATATAAATGATATATAAAATCAATTTCATAATTACCGAAACCAGCTACTTCGATACAATATGTAGTTAAGAACTGTTCGACGAAACTATATGCTGTAACGCTGTTGCACTAAACCGGTATTATGACATTCATTATACTAGCTATAAATAAGGATTATGAAATTTATTAAATAATGCGATGAAAAAATAGTAGAGATAACGATAAGTTTGTTATTAAAATTCTAGTTTTGTCGAGTTAGCAGGTGATTCGAGTTCCATCACGAATACTACGTATCAACAAAACCATGCCACCGTCAGGTTCAACGATAAACAATACAAAGGAGTGTGTATGTAGATGAACACCGCTAAACAAAGCACGGAAAGTTTTGTACAAGGTCTCGATAAGCATGACCTGGGAGATTTATTATTATATATTGTCGAGCAAATGCGTTCCATTGAAGAAGACGTAAGTTCTAAAGTTGATTATGAAATCTCACGCACTTTTCACAAAAGTTATAATGAATTGAATTACACAAAATCACAGTTTATCGGTTTAAAGAAGTCCTTTCTCAAAACGTGACCACACCTAATGATGTGCCTTATTTCCTTAAAAATGGTACAGTATTCATTGAATTGTTTATTAGTGAAAGGGATGCTCATCGCCCTTTCACTGATGAGCGGTCGAATCAATTCAGTCGATAATCGAAGGGATGGTAGTGCGTGATGGAATTAATCCAACAAACAGCGGAATTAAAACAAGATCTTGATGAATTAAAAGTACGATATGAAGCAAACAACCCACCCGAGACGATGAACGATACAACGTTTTTCCTAGACATGAAAGCTGCCACCGAACCGATTTATTCCCGATTAGAGGAATGGGAAACGGCGGCATTAGACGTGATTAAAAATCGCAAGATAAATGTGCATCCACATCAAATTGCTTCTACAAGGGAAAATATGGAGCTGTTAATCTTACATAGCTATTATATCGATGCAAGACGAAAACGTTATATGGAGTTAAATCATTCGAGCCATTTTATTTTCGATCAATTACAAAGAGCGTTAACAAATCATTAATAAATAGAGCTTCATTCTTTCGATTGAATCACATATGATGAAGAAGGGGGCAAGAATATGAAAGAGAGTCTCATTCAGGAAGCAAAAAAGATCATGTCTCATGCTTATGTACCCTATTCTAAGTTTTCCGTAGGAGCTGCATTACGAACAAAGGCAGGCACCATCTATACAGGTTGTAATATTGAAAATGCTGCATATCCAGTAAGCTGTTGTGCGGAACGAGTGGCTATATTTAAAGCATTGTCCGTAGGGGAGCGCGATTTCTCAGAAATGGCGGTTGTCGCAGATACGCAGCGAGCAGTACCACCTTGTGGATCCTGTCGTCAGGTGATGAGCGAATTCTTTCCACCGGATATGAATATCCATCTAGCCAATCTGGAACAAGAGACGAAGACTTTTACAATGGAGCAACTCTTACCATTCTCCTTTCAGCCAAGTGATTTAAACGCGATGGACTAAAGGCATAGAGTAAATAGGAGTGGCATGATCGTCTTCCTGTTATCATTAGAATAGGCGTTTATGGTATATATTTTTTTATAACAATAAAAAATAGACAAGATCAAGTGAAAATTGAGGTGATTATGAAGTGGACGCAAAGCATGTGCAATTGAGTGGTAAAGATATTCTCGAAAAGGATTTTAAAACAACAATGCGCGGCTATAATCAAATTGAGGTCGATGAGTTTCTGGATGTCATCATTAAAGATTATGAAACGTTACAACAACAAGTCGATGCCTTACAAACTGAAAACAACCAACTTAAAAAGAGAACAACAAACGAAGCAAGAACAAGAACTGCGCAACCTGTTCAACCACAGCCAGTACAACAAGTAAATTACGATGTTCTAAAACGACTATCCAATTTGGAAAAAGAAGTGTTTGGTAAAAAGACTTCCGAATAAATTTAAATCTCGAGATTTAAATTTAAGTTTATGGTATACTATAAGATGTCTTTCTTGAATACTCATATAATCGCTGCATTCAATTGTAGAGGAAAGTCCATGCTCGCACAAACTGAGATGTTTGTAGTGTTCATGCTTGGCGAAATCATAAGCCAAGGTAGCCTTTAGGCTTAACGGCAGGAGATCTTCCTACGTTTTTAATTAAATAGGGAACCATATCCTTGAAAGTGCCACAGTGACGTAATCAGGATGGAAACATTCTGGGTGGAACGGGTAAACCCCATGAGTGAGCAACCCAAACAATGGTAGGGGCATCCTTGAGTAGGGAATTCAACCGAAATAGGGACAAGTTAATCCTTGTAGAGAGATGATTATAACCGGCGTACGAGGCTGACCACCGTGTGCAGTACTATGGAACAGAACATGGCTTATCGAGTATTCATCGGTCAATTAAATAGAGACGCTTCTTGGGCCTTCTTAGGTGCTTCCGTAGCATAGAGGAGGCCCATTAATTTTATTGTTTTTTATATGAATCAATACATGAATCAATAGATAATGAATGAAAGGGACGTAGACCGATATGACAAAAACAGTAACATTAATTGCTACAGCTGCGATGGGATTAGAAGCGGTCGTTGCAAATGAAGTGAAGAATCTTGGATATGACGTCCAAGTAGAAAACAGTAAAGTCATCTTCGAGGCACCATTGTCAGCCATACCCCGCTGTAACTTATGGATTCGAACAGCAGATCGAATAAAGATCCAAGTCGGGGAATTTAAAGCGACATCTTTTGATGAACTTTTTGAAGCGACTAAAGCATTACCATGGGAAGACTTTATAGCAGAAGAGGGGAAATTCCCTGTTTCCGGAAAATCCCATCAATCAATATTATACAGTGTTCCTGATTGCCAAGCGATTGTGAAGAAAGCCATGGTTGAACGCTTAAAGCTTAAATATGGTCTGGCAGGAAGAATGCCGGAAACAGGTCCCGTATATAAAGTAGAGGTAGCAATTCGTAAAGATACCGCTTTATTAACACTAGACACGTCTGGGGCAGGTCTGCACCGAAGAGGCTATCGAGTCGATCAAGGGGAGGCACCACTGAAAGAAACGATGGCAGCTGCACTCATTATGCTGACAAATTGGAAACCAGAACAGCCGTTAATCGATCCATTTTGTGGATCGGGAACAATTCCAATTGAAGCGGCCATGATTGGACAAAATATTGCACCTGGCTTCAACCGTTCATTTGACTCGGAGAATTGGTCTTTTATAAAACAGGCGCATTGGGATAATGCATTTGAAGAAGCCGAGGATTTAGCGAACTACGATATCAAACTGGAGATTATCGGTTCCGATATTGATCATCACATGATAGAAGTTTCAAAGAAGAACGCAATAGAAGCCGGATTGGCGGACCTCGTAACTTGGAAACAAATGCAAGTGAAAGATTTGTTTATCAGAAAAGAGTTTGGATACATCATTGGAAATCCCCCTTATGGCGAACGGATAGGGGATAAAGACGCTGTCGCTAAAATATACGAGGACCTTGGCTCGATCATGGTCGACCATCCAACATGGAGCGTTTATATGTTAACGGCATTCAAAGATTTCGAAAAACAATATGGGCAAAAAGCAACGCGGAAAAGAAAGCTTTTCAATGGATTTATCGAAGCGAACTATTACCAATACTTTGGAAAAAGAAAGTGAAAACAGAGGGATTCATATTAACGGTTTCTTTTCAAAGGTGCAAACAGGTAAAATACACAGCAAATGGTACCATAAGAAACATAAATTACAAAAAGCACTGCAACATGCAGTGCTTTTTGTAATTTATTTTAGAAGCTCTTTAAATTTTTGTATTACACTGCTGATGCTAGTATAGTTTTATGAAACATGTTGGGGCAATCATTTTGATCTTCTTGAGAAAGAGTTAGTAGAGGAATGAAATTCATTAAGAGGAAAAAAGCAAGAACATTATATAAGAAGTGTTTGTATGAGGGACGTTTCGACTACCACTTTAAAATGGATCCTCCGAAAAAACGTGTTTACTTTTAAGATGCCACAATTCAGCGAATGAGAAGATACGATTACAGTGGAGCTCAAGGAGCTTAACCAAGCCTGTGAGACGACGTTCACACAAGTGATCCATGTTGCTCATGAAGAGAAGTGGACAGAAACCGATATTGAAAAATCTGTTAAAGAGCATTACGATGGATCTGAACACGGCTGGAACTTGATGTTTATGGGACTTAAAGAATTACTTGAGACCGGAAAATTGAGCTAGCCTAATTCACAAGTGAAAAATCCATTTTAATCAATCCTTTATCAAAACCGATATTTTTGATCAAACTTTATTAACGAGCAGCACAATATCTTAAAAAGGTACTGGATTGAGCTCCATTAAATCTGCGCCCTTTATGATTGGAAAACATTTGACTATCTATAAAATCACTCTATAGTTAGATACATATCTAACTATATAAATACTAACTGTTTTTTGCAAAAGGAGAAGCCAACCTTGAATAACATTTTCAGAGCCTTAGACGACGAAACTCGGAGAAAAATATTAACATTGCTAAGTGAAGAAGGTTCTTTAACTGTTGGTGAAATACACGACCAATTCGAAATGAGTAAGCCAAGCATTTCACATCATTTGACTATTTTACGAAATGCTGAGCTTGTTTCTTCTGAAAAAAGAGGTCAATATGTCCACTACACCCTTCACACGACAGTGCTTCAAGATTTAATTGCTTGGATGATGACATTAAATAAATGAGGAGGAAACAAAATTGAAAAACACTTTACTAAATGTTTGTATAATAGCAGTAGCAATACTATTGAGTGCATTGACTTATTCAAGTTTAAGTCCTGACATAGCCATTCATTGGACTCATGGTGAAGTTACGGGAACTGCACCGAAGTTATTGGGAGTCTTATTAATTCCTAGCATAATGGCAGTCATTTATTTGATACTGTCGTTATTATTTAAAACTGATCCAAGAAAAGAAAACCTAAGTTAATGAATTTCATAATACCGATTTAGGCCACCACGATACAACATGTAGTTTCGTTGGACCTTTCTTAACTACATGCTGTATCGATGTTGCTGGTTTTGGTAATTATGAAATTCATTCAAGTGGTAAAATTAAAAACATTAGTATTTCAACCATATTGTTTTTGTTGTTTTCGGTTCACATTGCGCTTTTAGCAGTCGGGCTAGGTTATAACTTAGATATGAATATCGTTTCAGGACTTATTATCGGAACAGTCATGATGATTCTCGGCAATATTATGCCACAAGCAAAGCAAAACTTTATTTTTGGACTACGAACTCCATGGACCTTAAGCAACGATAAAGTTTGGGCTATTTCAAATCGTTTTACAGGAAAACTCTTTTTTGCGGCAGGTTTTTTAATCATTTTATCAGTAATTATTATTCCGCAACATAATATTGTATTTACAATCTCCTTAGTCTTATTGGTTGCCGTTATAGGGACGATTCATTCCTTTGTCGTGTATAAGCGAATCGCTAATTAAAATGGATAAAGGTAGAGAACAAATTAAAAAAGAGCTTGTGCCGCAACCTTTAAATAATACACCCCGATTGGGATGCCTAGTACTCATAAGATTGAAAAACCGATATATAAAAACAGTGATTGACTGCATTTTACTAACCATAAGGTTAAAAAAATTGTGACATTTCTGTGGAAAAAGTGCATATATTTCACTTTTTAGTGAACGATACATTTAAAAGGGCTGAAAATATGAGTTATATTTGTTCCACCGGATTAGGTATTCCAGACGAAAAATACGCACAAGAAAAAGTAAAGGGATTAGTAAAGGAAATGTTTCCTTCTTTGTTAGAAAAGAAAGTAAACCGTATTATGCCGATTTTTGATCATGCTCAAGTAGAGGAGAGGCAACTTGTCGTTACAGAGGGATGGTTGAAACAGTCACATACATTTGAAGAAAAGAATGATTTGTATCAGAAACATTCTTTACTAAAGTCGCTTGAGGCGATTGACCATTGTTTAACGAATCCAGATTATTTGCAAGCACCTGTACCATATGAAGCGATTGATTTAATTATTTATATATCAAGTACGGGGATCATGACCCCATCACCCGATACATACATCATGAATGAACGTCCATTTCGCGAGGATGTTGTACGCATGCCTTTATGGGGATTAGGGTGTGCTGGGGGGGCCATCGGACTAGGAAGAGCTTTTGATTGGCTTGTGGCACATCCGAATAAAACCGCCTTGATCGTTTGCTGTGAATTATGTAGTTTAACCTTTCAAAAGACAGATACTAAAATGAGCAATATAGTTGGTACAGCATTATTCGGTGATGGCGTGGGTGCTGCGTTATTAATGGGGGATACCTCACCTTCTTTATCTTTGCGAAAAAAGCCTGTACCAAAGATTATGAAGACAAGTTCATTTACGAAGAAAGACAGCACGAAGATTATGGGGTGGGATATAAAAAATGCCGGGTTTGAAGTTGTTTTTTCAAAGAAAATCCCCAAACTTGTCCAGACGATTTGGAAAGATCATCTTCTCTCCTTTTTCAAAGAATTAAATTTAACAGAAGCACAAATACATTCATTTATTGCTCATCCTGGAGGGAGAAAAGTACTGGAAGCAATGGAAGATACGTTGTCCATTTCGCAAGAGAAAATGAAGCATTCTTATCATGTTCTTGCTCATCATGGGAATATGTCATCCGCTACCGTGATCTATGTCCTCCATGAATGGTTAAAAGAATCGATCGCCCCACAGGAGAAAAGTATATTATCTGCGTTAGGGCCTGGCTTTAGTTCGGAACTATTATTATTGGAGTGGGTGGAATAATGGCGATCTGGATGGTGGGATTTTTAATCTTTCTAATCGGGCAACGGCTGATTGAATTATTCATTGCGAAGCGAAACGAAGCTTGGATGAAGCGTAGAGGGGGAATCGAAATAGGTGACAAACACTATAAATGGTTTATTCTGCTTCATACGCTATTCTTCATGTCGATGCTTGTTGAAAGTATCGTGCGGAATAATCACGATATCCAGTTGAACTACGTATTATTCAGTTTATTTATCATGCTGCAAATTGGGAGGGTATGGTGCATATATAGTTTAGGGAGGTTTTGGAATACGAAGATTATTGTGATCCCTCATGTGCACTTAATTCGCAGCGGACCCTATCGCTATCTCAAACATCCCAATTACGTCATTGTCGCCATGGAATTAATCGTAATTCCCTTGTTTTTGACGGCATATATAACAGCCCTTATTTTTCCGTTCCTCCATATACTGCTGTTAATGGTTCGCATTCCTTCTGAAAACAGAGCCCTAAACGAGCAAGCGATTTCACCCTAGCAAGGATCAATCCACAATGATTCTATGCTAGAATGGAATCCATGGGAGTACGTAGGGAGGAGGAGAGGAGATGGATCAACACACTCAACTTGAGCAAATCAAGCAATACGTTAAAACGCTGTTTCATAACGATGCTACGGGGCATGACTATTTTCATATGCAACGGGTAGCGGATATGGCGAAGCAACTAGCTCTCCAGGAAAAAGCCAATACATTTATCTGTGAAGCGGCTGGATGGATTCATGACATCGGGGATCACAAGCTGTTTACAAATCCCCAACAGGCGCATACGGAGTTAAATGAATTTTTATCCGCGATTGGGGTATCAACGGAAGTGCAGCAGCAAATTCAGCAAGCAAGTAAAGATGTCTCCTTTAGTCAAGGAAGGATTCCGACGACGCTCGAAGGTGAAATTGTCCAAGACGCCGATCGGCTTGATGCCCTTGGCGCCATCGGTATTGCCAGAACATTTGCATATGGTGGGGCTAACAGACAATTGATTCATCATGATACGGTTACAAAAAACACTTCGATCCAGCATTTTTATGATAAGTTATTTATGTTAAAAGATCTGATGCATACGGATACAGCCAAAAAGATTGCCGCACAGAGACATCAATTTATGGTAGCGTTTATGACGCAGTTTTTTGCAGAATGGTGAACATGAAGCGGGGGAGAACGTCAACGTTAAACGCGACGTTCCCCCTCCATAACGTTTTTTAATTGATTTGTTTGGCTCCTAAGTATTTAGGTTCCCAGTAGGAATTACTTAATGCACTAATCTCCACCCCTCGTGATTCTCCGGCATGAATAAACTCGCCATTTCCAATATAAATACCCATATGGGAGGGGCCAGGTTGGTATGTTTCGAAAAAAACGAGATCACCTACGGAAGGTGATTCTACAGGTTCGCCAAAATTCCATGTTTCGCTAACGGTTCTCGGAATGATAATGTCTTGTAACTGGAAGACATATTGAATAAACCCACTACAATCAAATCCGGCTGTTGTTTCGCCACCCCATTCATAGGGGATACCAATTAAGGAACGGGCACTCTCAACGACATTATTTGCATCAGAAGACGTTGCTTCTACTTTTTTAATGGTTGCTAGATTTTCTTCAGCCTCTAGATCATCCGTCGGCTCCTCCACTTGCTCTGCCTCTGTTTCTTGTTCTTGTTGTTCTTCTTGTTCATCCTCTTGTTCCGGCACGTTTTGTTCTTCTTCAACCTCAGCTTCTTGCGCAACTTCCATTTCTGGCTCCGGTTCTTCGTACAAGGCCACTAGTGATTCTTGTGTCACTTCATCTATAAGTTCAATCCCATGTTCATCTTCCGCCTTTTCCAATGCTCTTTCGGTTAAGGGGCCATAAATCCCGTCGATCTCTCCTTCATAATGTCCAAAATAGGCTAAAGATTCTTGAACAATTTTCACATTGTCACCATACATGCCAGGGTAGACGCTCTCTGATAAATGACTGAGTCGCTTCATATAATTCTGTTTTTCCACTTCAATTAACGCATGAATGGTTTCCTTATCTGTTTGCCCGGTAATTTGAATATGATGATCTGCCTGAAAGTTTTTAAGGGCATATTCTGTCAACATCCCGTATTCTCCATCAAGATCTTCATCATAATAAGAGATCGATGCTAACTTGCTTTGTAATAAACGAACCATTTCCCCGTGTTCACCATATTCAAGTTGCTCTGCTTCCTGTAGGATGTTATTTTGAAACGCTGGATATGCATCAACAAAAACCGCAAACGGCTGACTTAGCATGTAGCTATATAAAACCGATTGTTTGACTACGTGCCCTACAGTACCATTCATCATGCAAATATCCCCTTTCGATTTAAACAAATACTACTTTCGTTTTCCTAAATGAAGTTCATGCTCTTATTAAATTTATGAGGGAAATTACATTCTATGTGTTGCGTTTAGATTACAAATTTATGGTACAAGTGCTATAATAGGTACATTAATATTCATTTTTGGGAGGAAATCGTATGACGAGCAATGAACAAGCATATCTTGATTTATGTAAGTATGTACTCGATAAAGGTAAGAAGAAGGATGACCGGACAAATACGGGTACCTATTCTTCATTTGGCCACCAATTACGTTTTGATTTAACAGAAGGATTTCCGCTCTTAACGACAAAACAAGTCCCTTTTCGCTTAGTGGCGAGTGAACTGCTTTGGTTTATTAAAGGGGATACAAATATACGTTACTTATTAGAAAACAATAATAACATTTGGAATGAATGGGCATTTAAAAAATGGGTAGAGAGTACAGCTTATACAGGTCCTGATATGACTGACTTTGGCAACCGAATTCAGCAAGATGAAGCGTTTAAGACAATCTATCAAGAACAGATGGCGACGTTTAAGAGTAATATTCTGAATGACGATGACTTTTCAAGCCGTTATGGCGATCTGGGAGCTGTATATGGAAAACAATGGCGTGATTGGAAAACATCGACGGATGAAACGATTGACCAATTGAAAGAAGTCATTGAATCTATTCGCGTCAATCCAAATTCAAGACGTCATATTGTTTCCGCTTGGAACCCTGAAGATGTTCCAAGTATGGCATTACCACCGTGTCACACCTTATTTCAATTTTATGTTGCGGATGGAAAATTATCCTGCCAGTTGTATCAGCGGAGCGCAGACTTGTTTTTAGGGGTCCCCTTTAACATCGCAAGCTATGCGTTATTAACGCATTTAATTGCGCATGAATGTGGTCTAGAGGTCGGGGAATTTATTCATACGTTTGGAGATGTTCATATTTATTCCAATCATGTGGAACAAGTAAAAAAACAGTTGAAGCGGGAGTCAAAACCACTCCCACAATTGAAAGTAAATAAAAATAAACAGTCGATTTTTGATTTTGAATTAACAGATCTTGAGATCGAAAATTATCATCCACATCCAGCAATTAAAGCACCAATTGCCGTTTAAACGATATCGTATCTATATATGAATGGAAGAAGGTTGTAACTATGATTTCTCTACTTGTTGCCATGGACCGAAACCGAGTGATCGGCTTCGAAAATGAGATGCCCTGGCATTTACCGAAAGACTTAGCATACTTTAAAGAAAAAACCATTGGAAACTCCATTATCATGGGGAGAAAGACATTTGACTCCATTGGCAGGGTGTTACCGAAGCGGAACAATATTGTTCTGACACGAAGTAAAGATGAATTTCCAGAGGGTGTGACAGTCATCAATGATGTCGAACTCATACAGCAATGGGCAGCTGCATACCCGGATGAAGAATACTTCGTTATCGGTGGTGGGGATCTTTTTGAGCAAATCCTACCGTATGCTGATCGCATGTATATTACGGAGATTGATGAAGCATTTAAGGGGGATACGTATTTCCCTGAATTCTCCAAGACGGACTGGCAGTTGATCGAAAAGACGGCCGGAGAAAAGGACGATAAAAATACGTATGATTATGCTTATCTACAATATGATCGTAGAAAAGCACTTTAAGTTGTGCATGGATAGATAAACATGTTAAAGTGAATATAGAGCATGCTAAGCTATATCCTTACTTATAAATGTGCAACATAGTCAGTCTGAAAATAACATACTGAGGTGATAAAAATGGCTCAGATCGGTATACCAAGTTTAATTTTGATTTTAGTTGTTGCTTTAGTTATCTTTGGACCTGCAAAATTACCTGAAATAGGCAAGGCTGCTGGTGATTCATTGAAGGAATTTAAAAACGCAACAAAAGGTCTTGGAAGTAACAGTACAAATGAAGAAGATCCTTTAAATAAATAGGGAAATAAAGGAAGGTGTGAGGGATAGGTTGCCTTACATCTTCTTTTCTGTCTGATGATCAAGAAGGAGTGGCGTTATGGCTGTAGAAACAGAAAGTGATAAAGAAATGAATCTTGTTGGGCACTTAGCAGAATTACGAAATCGACTGATTGTTACGGCGGTCTTTTTTATTGTCTTTTTCATCGTTGCATTTATCTTTGTGGAAGATATTTACTCCTTTTTTGAGAAAGATATGGATTTTGTCCTCAATGTGACAAGTCCAGCTGAAATTATTTGGGTATACCTTACGATGGCAGGCCTTGCCGCCCTTGTTGGTACATTACCTATTTTAGCATTACAAGTTTGGTTGTTTATTAAACCAGCACTTACCGTACCGGAAAGAAGAGCTTCTTTATCTTATGTCCCAGCGGTGTTCATTTTATTTGTTCTCGGATTGTCTTTCGGTTATGTGGCTTTTAGTAAGCTGATTTTGCCATTCTTGCTATCATTAAATGATGGGATGTTTAATGAGCTATTTACCGTTGAAAAATATTTCCGGTTTATGTTACGAGTCACGTTACCATTTGCAATTTTGTTTGAAATCCCAATTATTGCGATGTTTTTAACGAGCTTAGGCGTTCTTACCCCGGCATTTATGAGAAAAACGAGAAAATATGCTTATTTTATTCTCCTTATCGTCGGTGCGCTCGTTACACCTCCAGATATTGTCTTGCAACTTGTTGTAGCGATTCCACTGTTTATTCTCTATGAAATCAGTATTTATCTCTCAGCAATTGTTTATCGTAAAAAGGAAAAAAAGCGAATGGACTATCTAGATGAGGATCAATCTGAATAACGGGGGGAACAGATGCTAACATTTTATCAATTTATCATGACGTATCGAGATAGTAAAACAGTCACAAATGAAAGTCAGCTTGCCAATTGGATATTTGCCGATCATGATTTTCCAAAGCAAGGGATAGACTATAACCAAGTGAGTGATTATTTAGAGTGGAACAGTCCATTTGCAGAGGCTTTAGTTGTCTTTGATGAACTGTGGGAAGTCTATCTATTAAGAAGAGAGTAACGATCTGTAATCCGTTATAAACAGCTTTGCATCTACTGCAAAGCTGTTTATTTAATAGTAAGCGTAATAATATTCATAAAGGAAATGGTCTCCCTATTTCCATTTGTCGTCCGTAAATACATGTCTTGTCTCTCCGCGTTTACTCCCATAATGACCCCGATACGCCTTTCAATGTGTCCACCGTCATACATTGTTAATTCAATTTGCTCATTCTGTTCATAAGCCATCATAAATTCATCGTTCATGAGCGCTAACGTTTGTTGATCAACTTCTGGTTTCTTTACCTTTATATCTTCTTCCCATACATGTTGGAGCAGCTTCACATGTTCAGGTAGCATCAAGGATGCCCACTTCATTGTTCCACGATCTCTCGCCATCATTTTCACCTCATGGCGATTATACCAGAACACACGCTCCCTTTCCAGCACGAATGATTTCTTTACCGATGATAATCATGTTAAAATAAGAGGATAAGGGGAGAATGAGATGAAAATATTACATACAGCCGATTGGCATTTAGGTAAAATTGTTAATAGCGTACATATGACAGAGGAACAAGATTATATATTACAAAAGTTACTTGATATCATTGAACAAGAACAACCAGATGTCTTGATTATTGCCGGCGATATTTATGATCGAGCGATTCCGCCCAGAGATGCAGTTGAATTGCTAAATAAAGTACTGACAAAGATTATTACAACATTCAATATTCCGATTCTCGCCATTGCAGGAAATCATGATAGTCCAGATCGTTTGGAATTTGGGAACCAATTATTCCGTGCCCAAAACCTATTTATTGAAACAAAGATAACAGCGGATTTAAAACCGATTATCATCCACGATGATAATGGGCCTGTTTATTTCCATTTAATCCCCTATACCGAACCTGCTGAAGTCCGTGAATATTTTGCCGACGACAATATAAACTCGCACCACTCAGCGATGGAAGCCATTATCAATCATATTAAAAATAACCATGATATGAGTGAACGCCATGTATTGATTGGTCATGCTTTCTTAGCGGGAGGGATGGAGTCAGAATCCGAAGAGCGGTTGTCGATGATTGGAGGGAGTCCTTACGTGGATGCAGCCTTGTTTCATGACTTTACCTATGTAGCCATGGGACATCTCCACCAGTCACAACGGGTTACAAGTGATACCATTCGCTATAGTGGTTCCCTTTTAAAATACTCCTTTTCAGAGTCGAATCATAAGAAAAGCGTGACAATGGTCGATCTCGATGAGAACAAGCAAATAAAACTGGACTTTTTCCCATTAATACCGCGCTATGATATGAAGGTTGTGGAAGGTTATTTTGATGACTTAATCCAACACCCCCTTCACAATCATGAGGACTTTCTACATATTCAATTGTTGGACGAAGGTAAAATTATCGACCCGATGAATAAATTACGTAAAATCTATCCAAATATTTTACGACTCGAACGTATGACCAAACGTTCTGATCATCAACTATTGGATTTAAAAAAGGTAAAAGAAGAAAATGAAAAATCACACACTGAATTATTTACCTCCTTTTATAAAGAAATACGAGGCGAGGAAATGGATGATCAGCGGATTTCCCGCATTCATCAAGTGATTTCGAAAATAGTGGAAGAGGAGAGGGGGAAATAAGATGCGTGCCATCCGGTTAAAGTTAACTGCATTTGGACCTTATCTACAGGAACAAATCGTGGACTTCAATGATTTAGGCGAGGAATCCATCTTTTTAATAACGGGACCAACGGGAGCAGGGAAAACGACCATCTTTGATGCCATCTGTTATGCACTATATGGACGCGCAAGCGGTTCTGATCGGGAACAAGATTCATTGCGAAGTGATTTTGCCAATGCAGATGAACAGACGGAAGTACAGTTTACCTTTTCACTTCATGAGCAAACATATGAGGTAACGCGCAAACCGAAGCAAGTAAGAAGGAAATCACGTGGGGATGGGTATACGGATGAACCTGCTCAAGCAACCTTATATGAAATCGTTGATGGAGAAAAGCTGCTCGTTGCATCAAGAATTAACATGATTAATGAAATCATCCAAGAGAAAATTGGGTTCGATTATGATCAGTTTTCTAAAATGGTATTGATTCCCCAAGGTGAGTTTCGCAAATTAATCTCCGAAAACAGCCGCGAAAGAGAGGCTGTTTTACAAAGTATATTTAATACATACGTGTATAAAAAAATGACAGAGGAATTAAAGTCACAGGCCAAACAACTTGAAGAAGAAATCAAATCTTTAGATCATTTGGTCCAGCACGAAATAATGAAGATTAAGTGGGAACATCAGCAAGTAGAAGAATCAGATACAGTGGAAAAGATTGTTGAGAAACTCCAAGACGAGATGGTCAACATTGCACAGCAGATTCAATTAGGTAGCGAAGAAAGGAAAAAGCAAGAGGACCTACTTGAAAAAGCCCAAAACATCTATTACATGAACCAAACACTCGAGAAAAAGTTTGTCGAATATGAACAATTGCTTCAAGAACAAATGGAGTTAGATGTAAAAGCGCCACTCATTGAAGAGAAGAAAAGTAAATTACAGGTAGCTCTGAAAGCTCAAAACGTCATACCTTATGAAGAGCAACGTAATGCGAGGAAGAAGGAGTGGCAAGAGCAACAGGAGAAAGTAAGGATACAACAAGAGAAAGTCACGACCATCACCACGAATCATGAAACGATGCAGCGCAAACACCGGGAAGAATCTGAAAAACAAGCAGACCTTGAAAAACTACAGGAAGAAATCAAGCAGGCAAAACAACATATGGAGCAAATCAACCATTATAACACCTTAAAACAAGAGGCAAAAAAGATTCATGTGAGAAGTGAAACCGAACATAAACAATTAACAAAACTGGAAGAAAACATAAAAGAATGCGAACGAGCAATCGAAAAGATCGATGAAGAACTAAGCAAGGAACAAGAAGTTACGGTCGCCTACTTCCAAACCAAGGATCAATTAGGTAAAGCACAAGATACCTTGAAAAAACTAGATCACTTGCTGACGGAATATAATAAGCTGGAAAAGTTACGGAGCCGCTATCAACTGATTCACAAACAATACCAAGAAAAATCGAAAGCAGTCGTACAGCTTCAGGAAAAATATAATGACTTAGATAACAAACAAAAGGAACAATATGCTGCTTATATGGCGCATCAATTGGAAGCGGGAGAGGCGTGTCCTGTCTGTGGGTCACACGAACATCCAGCTAAATCAGTCCACCAAACAGAACTAGTCAACCTCGTTGCATTTGAGGAGCTCAAACAAGAACTCCAAGAGAAACAAGAAGCGTTTCTCACATTTGAAAAAGTGTACAATGACTGCAAATCAGAAGGCCGCAGCCAGCGGGACATCGTGGATAATCTTCAACAAGATCTAGGTGAAGAATGGAAAGACGTTGATATGATTACAATCAACCAACACCGGACAACATGCCAGCAAATGATCACCGATTTAGATCGTCAACAAAAAGAATCGACGCTCTTATTCGATAAGATGAAAGAACAAAAGACCGTTAAAACAGATCTGTTGAGCCAAAGAGACGGATTCAAACAAACGTTTGATCAACTCAATGCAACTTATTTAACGACCCAAAATGAAGCTCTAAAAACGAGAACACGTTTAGTTGATTTAGAGAAACAATTGCCTGTGGAAATTCATGATACAGCAGAATTCAAACAGCAACTCATCGCACGGGAAAAAGTATATCAGCAAAGATCTCAACAATGGGAAGAGATTAAACAAGCTTATCAATTGAGTCTTGAAGACTTACAAAAGGAAACAACCCTTTTAAACGCGTTACATTCCTTTACCGAAGAAATTAAAGCACGCTTTGATGAACAGGTGAACTATTTCTCACAGTCTGTAAAAGACAGTGGATTTTACTCGATAGAAAGTTACCAACAAGCGAAGATGCCCTTGGAACAACAGGAAATAATTAAAAAAGAAATGGAACAATTTGATGCGCGGACAAAACAACTTCTATTTCAGATCGAACAACTTAAAGGCCACATTAAAGATCAAGCACGACCACAGCTAGATAAATTACAGGAGAATATTGATTTTCAGCGAGTAGAGTTACAAAAAAAGGTGGATCTTTTGCATACCTTACAGTCAAAACAAGAAACCAATAAAGAGATTAATGAGCAAATAAAACTCAATAAAACGAAACAAACGACACTACAAGACGAATATTATATTGTTGGGGATTTAGCGGACTTAGCCCATGGAAATAATCAATTACGGCTTTCATTTGAGAGATATGTTTTGGCTTCGTTTTTAGATGAGATCTTATCCCAAGCGAATATTCGCTTGGATCGAATGACAGAATACAGATATCAACTCATTCGTAGTGGACAAGTCGCCAAACAAGGAGCACAGAGTGGATTAGACCTCGAAGTCCTTGATCATCACACAGGACAGCAACGTTCCGTTAAAACATTATCTGGAGGTGAAGGGTTCAAAGCATCACTAAGCCTTGCGCTTGGGCTAGCAGATGTCGTTCAAGCACATGCAGGGGGGATTCAAATGGATACCTTATTTATTGATGAAGGATTCGGAACCCTTGATGAAACATCGCTGCAACAAGCGATTGATTGTTTAAAGGATTTACAAGATAGCAATCGGCTCTTAGGCATTATTTCGCATGTACCACATTTAAAAGATGAGATCCATGCTAAACTAGAAATCACACCTTCGCCACGTGGTTCAACATTAGGCTTTTCATTTGGCTAACCTTGAAAAGCGAGCGAATGCTGAAGCAGGCAATTCGACCTTTTTTTACTACTTGTCCATTCGTTCGCGTAAATCTTACTTATCTGTCACACGAACATGCTGAATCTTGCGGTTGCCCAGGAAATAACGAAGAAATGATGGATTATACATCAATCTGTTGATCGCCTACACTAATTCAAATGAATGACGTACAATAATCTAGATTCGTTTAATAGATGCGTATGAGGAGGTTTTATGATGCTTTTTTCCGTTCCACAGCGGCCACATCATGATCAGCAGATTCATCGATATCCGAGACAGCACCAGCTACCGAGTCGGCAGATTAACCAACCGGCTCAGAATCATCCCCTGCAGAGAATCATGCAAGGAATAACGGGTTCAGACGCTTCCGTTGGAACAATCGCAACGAAAGGTGTCAATGGGTTATCAAAAACACTCAAAAATGTCCAACAAGTCTTACATGTCGTTCAGTCGGCTACACCGATCGTCCAAGAATATGGACCAATGGTTAAAAATATACCAGCAATGTATCGAATGATAAAATCATTTCAAGATATTGAAGATGCTCCGGAAGACAAGGAACAAATTAATAGTAATAACGTTGAAAATCCTGGTAATACAAAGATTCCTACAGCCGATTCAGGTCGGAAACCGGAAGCTGATTCACGTGGTCAGTCAACTCCAAAATTGTTTATTTAATAAACCGAGGCTAGGAACTTGATTTTTCTTCACATTCGCGAAAAGATAGGGGTGTAAGGAATATACATTGGAGGTAAAGAAATGAGTATAGAAGTAGCTACGTTTGCTGGTGGATGTTTTTGGTGTATGGTTGAACCTTTCGACCAACGACCAGGTATTGAAGAAGTCGTATCCGGATATACAGGCGGCGATATTCCCCATCCAACATATGAACAAGTGTGTACGAATACAACCGGTCACTTAGAAGCTGTACAAATCACTTTTGATTCTGATCTGATGTCATTTGAAGAGCTCCTACAATTATTTTGGCAACAAATTGACCCAACAGATCCAGGTGGTCAATTCCATGATCGGGGCGAATCTTATCAAACAGCGATTTTTTATCATCATGAAGAACAACAAGAAATCGCTGAACGATCAAAACAGGAACTAGGGGAGAGCGGACGATTTAACAAGCCGATCGCGACAGACATTAGACCTGCAAAACCCTTTTATCTCGCGGAAGAAGGACATCAAGATTATTATAAAAAACAGGCATCACATTATCGTTTATATAAAAAAGGGTCTGGGAGAGATGATTTTATTAAAGATAATTGGAATGAAGAAAAAAGCCAGGTTGACTTGAAAAAAGAATTAACGCCAACACAGTATCATGTTACGCAGGAAAACGGAACAGAGCAACCGTATGAAAATGAATACTGGGATAATGAAGAAGAAGGCATTTATGTAGACGTCATTTCAGGCGATGTCTTGTTTTCTTCTAACGATAAATTTGATGCGCAATGTGGTTGGCCAAGCTTTACCAAACCGGTTGATGATTATCAGCTGACGGAAGAATCCGATACAACCCATGGCATGGTTCGTACAGAAGTTAGAAGTAAACGAGCGGATTCCCATTTAGGACATGTATTCAATGACGGTCCTCCAGAAGCAGGTGGCCTTCGCTACTGTATGAATTCAGCGGCGATGCGTTTTATAGCAAAAGACAAAATGGAAGAAGAAGGCTATAAAGCATACGTACATCTATTGAAGTAAGCTTGATACAAAAAATGAATGGTAGCGAGGTAATTAATAATGATTCATCATGATTGGGAAAAACGAAACACCTTAAAACAAATCAAATGTATTCATGCGGATGCAAAGAAATTCATCGTAAACAATAAATTAACCCCTGGACATGTATATGACGTCAAGAACGAAACAGATGAGTTTTATTTTATTATTGATAACAGCAACCGAATGGCTGGATTCTTAAAAGAATACTTTCAAGAAGTGGAATAACAGGAATTTTTTCCTGTTATTCTTTATTTACATCAATGAATTTCATAATACCGGTTTAGTGCAACACCGTTACAACATATAGTTTCGTTGAATCGTCCTTACCTACATATTGTATCGTTGTAGCTATTTTTGGTTATTATGAAATTCATTTACATGTATTAAAAGAAATTATCGGGGAATATTGATGTTCAAGCTAAAATTATGCAGTTTTTATACAGAATTTGTTTTTTATTGTTGGAATTAATGCTATAATTTAACTGTCAATGTAACATACTAGATTGTAGCTGTTATAATTGTATTTTACTGTTTACCAATTTTTATTTAGAAGATAGGCGATCTAAACAAAATGGGGGGCTGAATCAGATTGAAAAAAATATACTTCGTACGTCATTGCTCTGCTGATGGACAGCATAAAGATTCACCATTAACAATTGAAGGTACACGACAAGCTCAGCTACTATCGATCTTTTTAACAGAGAATGATATCCCAATTGACCGGATCATTTCCAGTCCATATTTGCGTGCTGTTGAAAGCATTAAACCTTATGCTGAAAAACACGGGATAGACATTGAAGTAGACGAACGTTTACATGAGAGGGTCTTGAGTAATGAACCTGTAGATGATTGGCTTGAAGTGTTAGAACATTCCTTTAAAGATCTAAACTTCAACTTACCTGGTGGAGAATCTGCTAATGATACAATCGAGCGAGCAAATCAAGTACTTAACAATGTTTTTCAAGATGAAGATGCTACAAATGTGATGTTGGTTACACATGGAAACCTCATTGCTTTGACGTTACATCAATACGACAAAAACTTTGGATTTGATCAATGGAAAGAGCTACGAAACCCTGATATATATGCTGTTCATTACGATAAGAATGGCGTCGATTCAGTTGAATCTATTTGGCGACCTTAAAACAGACACTACGCAATACCCAAAATAACTTTACTTCCTTTCATATAGAGGGAGTAAAGTTATTTTGTTTATACATGTTTTATAACAATAAGGTGATAATAAGACAATCAATCATTAGGAGTGAATCTGAATGTCGAAGCATCACATGCCCCAATTCCCCAAATCCTATTGGCGAGATACGGTTCAATTACCATCATTTCCAGCGTTAGACCAATCCGTAAAAGCAGACGTTGGTATTGTTGGGGGAGGAATTACTGGAATTACCGCAGCCTATTTACTAGCAAAACAAAATGTGAAAGTCGTTCTAATCGATGCTGGACTCCTTTTAGATGGTACGACCGGGCATACAACAGCAAAAGTGACAGCCCAACACGGCCTGATTTATGATGAATTTATTCAACATTTCGGTGTAGAGAAGGCTTCCTTATATTATCAAGCATCCGCCGAAGCCATACAAATTGTGAAGGAAATCATGAACGAACAGAAAATTGACTGCGACTTCTCTATAGAAAAAGCTTATTTATTTACGAATGAAGACTCTTTTTTATCTAATTTAGAAGCTGAAAAACAGGCCTATGATCAACTCGAAATCGCTAGTAAACTAACCGATAATATGCCACTTCAGATCCCGGTAAAATCAGCGTTAATGATGGAAAACCAAGCCCAATTTCATCCCCTTAAATATTTACGCGGATTAATCGAAGCCTGCAAAAAGATGGGGGTGCAATTATTTGAACAGACGACTGCGGTCGATCTTGAATACAATAAGCATCCAACAATTGTAACCCATAAAGGTCTTCGTATTGCCTGCCGTCAGGTCATCTCAGCCTCCCATTATCCATTTTATGATGGACAAGGTTTTTATCCTACACGAATGTATGCGGAACGTTCTTATCTCATTGCCGTCCAATCACCGGATCCATTTCCTGGCGGCATGTATATTAATGCGGAATCACCTACTCGATCCATTCGTTCCGCAATATCAAAGGATAAGGGGGAATTATGGTTAGTAGGGGGGGAGAGCCATAAAACAGGACAGGGGATATCGACAATCAAACATTATGAAGCGTTGCAACAGTATGCGGAAGATCATTTTGATATAAAACGCTTTATCGACAGATGGTCAGCCCAAGATTTAATAACGCTTGATAAACTGCCCTATATTGGCCCAATAACAAAAAAACAAGAATCGGTACTTGTCGCAACTGGATACCGAAAGTGGGGAATGACGAATGGTACGATAGCCGCTAAAATTATGAGCGATATGATTTTAGAACAGGATCACCCATACGAAGATTTATTTTCACCATCTAGATTTCAGGCAGACCCAGCGATTAAGAACTTCGCTCGTATGAATACAGATGTAGCCAAACACTTAATTAAAGGTAAACTAGAATATACAAATAATCATCTAGAAACATTACAATCAGATGATGCTACAATTACACGAATTAATGGACAACGCACAGGTGTATATAAGGATGAAAAAGATCAATTCCACATGGTTGATACAACATGCACACATTTAGGTTGTGAAGTCGCTTGGAACTCCGGTGACCGTACATGGGATTGTCCATGTCATGGATCAAGATTTTCATACACAGGAGAAGTTATCGAAGGCCCGGCAAAGAAACCGTTGGCTACAGTTCAACGTGATGATTAATGAAGTAAACTGTATGTTGGAGTAATATAGCTATAAATTGGAGTATGAAATTCATTAACATAACCGAATGAATTTCATAATTGCCAAAATCAGCAATACCGATACAGTATATAGTTAAGAATGATTCAACGAAACTATATACTGTATCGGTGCGTCACTAAACCGGTATTATGAAATTCATTAAACTAAGTATTTTTTGATTTTATCTCAGTAAGACAAGAATACTTAGTCATGAGACGCCATTTCGCTATTTACTTACAGCTTCCTATAATATATATTATGTCAACTCGGATAAAAATTTATATATTTACTAAGAAATCTCTGCTCTCTCCTATTCCGCTGATCTACTGTATGAGGACAAAAAATCAAGCACATTTGGAACATCAACTTGAGCACTTTATAAAATCCCTATTGCACATTGTACTAAAAAACCAGCTACCCTTTCACATAAGGATTGCTGGGTCTATTATTACATTTAATCAAAGACTACTTAAGTAGTCTTTTTCTCCTATTAACTGAAGTCTTTCTAATCAAATAATCCTTTAATCCTATTAATGTCTTTTCCGCTTAATTGTTTATTCAGAGTGATATTAAGCAATGACAACATTTCTTCTGCTAGTCGTTCCCCTTCTTCCGAAAGTAAAACATCAACGGAGCGCTTATCTCTCTCATCGGTCTTACGTTGAACTAATGACTCTCCCCGGTATTTTTCCATCCTTGATACTAATCGAGACAATGCGCTATGACTTAGACCGACCTTTGGAAGCAGATCTGATAAACGCATTTTCTTTTCATCCGTTTGTGCAAGGAAGTATAACAAATAAAATTCATTAATGCCTAATTGAAATTGATGATGTAACGAATAATCCATGGCTTTCAATAAGCGATCATGATATTTCGTAAGGTTAATCCAGGTTGCAAACAATTCCTTATCATTCATATTGATAACCCTTTCCGATTCAATATATTGACACAATTATAGCATATCGCTTATCATATGTATGTGCAAGCAAACAAATAATTGGATCAACAATTAAGTTTATGCATTCCTTAGGCATATTTATATGCATGCACATACAAGTAAAAAGGAGGTCCTACAATGGTTAATTTATTCAGCCCCTATTCCCTCGAAAATTTAGAGTTAAAAAACCGCATCGTCATGTCACCAATGTGCCAGTATTCAGTTGACAAAGAAGATGGAGCTCCAAACGATTGGCATTTCGTACATTACGTTTCTAGAGCAATCGGTGGAACAGGGTTAATTATCATGGAAATGACGAGTGTAACACCCGAGGGGCGCATTACTAATGGTGATCTAGGCCTTTGGTCAGATCATCAAATTCCAGAATATCAACGAATCAACAACGAGATTCACAAACACGGCGCTAAGGTCGGTATTCAAATTGCACATGCGGGACGCAAAGCTGAAGATGCCACCCAGCCTGTTGGTGCTTCCAACATTCCCATTGAGGTGCTGCCGGAAGAAACGATGAATGGTGAACTTAAGCCGCCAAAAGCTTTAACAACACAAGAGGTTAAGGAAACCGTTCAGCAGTTCAAAGAAGCTACTGAACGAGCCGTTAAAGCAGGGTTTAACACGATTGAGTTACATGGTGCTCACGGTTATCTATTGCATCAATTTATGTCACCAAGCATCAACAACCGTACCGATGAATATGGAAAAGACATAGCGCTTTTTGGGGAAGAAGTCATTAGAGCAGTTAAAAGCGCCATGCCTAAAGCGATGCCCCTCATTATGAGGATGTCCGCCATTGAATACGTAGACGATGGCTATGATTTATCGCATTCGATAAAAATGGCTAAACGCTTTAAAGAAGCAGGCGTTGATCTTTTCCATGTATCCAGTGGCGGAGAAGGTCCTCCAGGGAAAAGCAAACCGAAAAATACCCCGGGTTATCAAGTTCCTTTTGCACGTGAATTTAAAGAACAACTAGGTCTTCCAGTTATTGCTGTTGGAAAATTAAGCGATCCTGCCCTTGCAGAAGCAACAATCTCTAATGGAGATGCTGAACTTGTAGCTATTGCACGAGGCATGCTCAATGATCCTTACTGGGGATTACACGCAGAAAAAGCATTGACTCGTAAAGTAACCCCCCCTTTCCAATACTCAAGGGGAATACGATAAAAAAAGGCCTCCTGAGGAGGCCTTTTTTATTTAAGCAATTTACATAGCTTTCACCAAAAAAAAGTACATCTGCCATTTTATAAAGTCATCCATTAAATAAAAACTGACATGAGGATTTTTCTTCCCCATGTCAGTTTTCAATGCACCTTATTATCTCGCGTATTTTACTTAACTTTTATATTGTGGCTCTTCTTCTTGAATATATTGTAAACGGGCATTTAAGTTGTCTACAACTACTTGCTGCTGGTGAACCATACTTTGAAACATTTGTTTCGCATTTTGGTCATCTGTTTCAAGGGAAAAAGATTTTAAGCTAGCTAAGGCACTTTCACAGCTCGCGATTGTCTGTTGCATTTGGGTACCTACAGTCATGACTCAATCACCTCCTGCGTTTACTATTACCTAACGAAGGCGTTGTATGACTCCCTTTTATTTGAAATATCGCTTCTCTCTTATCGCTCTTTTTTACCACGCTTATAAAACTTCTCCATATCCCCTTCTGGTACAAGGGCGCCACCCGTCGACCAAGTAATATGAGTGACATTCTTTGGGTTTATCTGGTTCTTTTTCATATAATCTGAATGGGTTACTTTTCCGGGGCCGAGTAATCCAGCAGTTGCCGAAGGTTCTACATACATATCTTCATGATCAACGAGCATCGCGAGCAATTGAAACAGATCATCATCTGCAAGCGTATAGACGCCACTGACAAGCTGATCACTAATTTCTGTAGCAAAGCTAGATGGTCTACCAACAGCTAGTCCATCTGCCTCTGTTCGATTATCCAGGCCGAAATCTTGAACACTTATCTTTTCCATTCGTCCCGTTAGTAAACCGAGTAAAACAGCTGGTGAATGAGTCGGTTCCACAAAGAAACAGTGTACAGCATCGCCAAATATTTGTTTCATTCCAAACATAATTCCACCAGGCGAACCACCGACACCACAAGGTAAGTACATCATTAACGGATGTTCGTTATCAACCCTAATACCTTGCTCATCAAGTTGCGTTTTTAATCGTAATGCTGCGGTACTATAACCAAGGAATAAAAGTTCGGAGTCTTCATCATCAATAAAATAACCATTTGGATCTGCTAACGTCTTCTTACGGCCTGTACGCATCGCTTCGCTAAAGTCACCGGCAAATTCATGAACATGGACACCTTTTTCTCGAAGCAAGGATTTCTTCCATTCTTTAGCATCTGCCGACATATAAACAGATACACTAAAGCCTAATTTTGCGCTCATAATGCCAATGCTTAAACCTAAATTGCCAGTCGATCCGACGCCAATTGAATAGTTGTTAAATAACTCCTTAAATGCCGGATCCGAAAACATTGCATAATCATCATTTTTTGTAAGCAGTCCAGCTTTTATCGCTAAGGCTTCCGCATAATGCAAAACCTCATAAAAACCACCTCTCGCCTTAATTGACCCGGCGACTGCTAAATCATGATCACACTTTAAATAGAGATCCCCAGCGATTGGAGTAGCATAGGTATGTTGAAGTGCTGTTTGCATATGCGGTATTTTTTTCAAAGGGGATTCAATCACTCCCCCTGCCTCCCTTGTTTCTGGGAATGCATCTGCTAAAAAAGGAGCAAATCGTTCCCATAACGCATTCGCCTCATATATATCCTCTTTCGTTAAAGGGTGCGAATTTAAATTTTCCGTCTGTATTAAATTGGGGTTTTCCCAAAAAACAGGCTCTAAATTGATGACAGATTTAAGTAACGGGTGTTTTTCTTGCCATGTATCAAGTTCTGCTTGCGTAAAAACCATTATCATCACTCTTTTCTGGTCGTTATATTGTTAATGCCATTCGATCTCATCTGATAAATGAGGTACAAAACAAGGAGCCTACGTACACTTCCCATCATTAATGTACACTACTCTTGTCGGTTTTTAAAAGGATTATCATTTTATGATAAACATGATCTTTTGCTCTTCGTTATTATTTTTAGTCCTTTAAGGGATTGATACAGAAAGTTTCCGCCTATTTTATTTAAAAATGCGAAATAAAAAAACAACAGGGATTCTCCCCCTGTTGTTTTCGCCTGTATTATCCAACTATATCGAACCATATTTTAATGGCCGTTACTAAAATCAAGATGGATAAAATCCATTGTAAGACTTTTGTGTTCATTTTCTTTCCAGCATGAGCGCCTAAAGGAGCTGCAATTAAACTCGCCACAATTAATACGATGGCTGGAGCATATAGGATCTGCCCGGTTACAACTTTACCTATGGTTGAACCAATAGAGGACAAGAAAGTAATTGCCAATGAAGATGCAATCGTAACCCGTGTCGGTATTTTTAAAATAACGAGCATGATGGGAACGAGTAAAAACGCGCCTCCTGCTCCAACAATACCAGCACTGACACCAACAATAAAAGCACTAATGATTGCGATTGGACGGTTAAAGTCAATTTGACCACTAATTGTTTCCTCGACTCGCTTTTGCGGTAAGAACATCATGATGGTTGCCAAGACAGCCATTATCCCATAAACAAGATTGATCATATCATCTGCAACAAAACGGGAACCGAAGCCACCAATAAAACTACCAACAAGTACAGACATACCCATCGTTAAGATTAACGATTTATTTAAATAACCACCTTTTCGAAATGCCCATACCCCACCAATCGTAGCGAAGAAGACTTGAATCGCCGATAGGCCGGCAACTTCTGCGGCTGTAAACAAACCGACACCTAATAAAGGGGGGATATATAACAAAAGGGGATATTTAATGACTGAACCACCAATACCGACCATACCTGATATAAAAGAACCGACAAATCCAATTAAAAACAATACTATGATCAAGTCCATAGCCATTCGATCACCTACCCTTTATTGAATCCAGGTATCCACATAGATGAATGAATTTCATTTAGACACCTGGACAATACCTTCTTCTGCATTTTTATTTCTTTTTAATGATGAATGTAAACACGTCGTCAACTTCTGTTTGTTCCATGAGTTCATGCCCACCAGATTTAACCCAAGCTGCGATATCACTAACTGATCCCTTATCCGTAGCATGAACCTCTAGTATTTGACCTGATTCCAATGTATCGATTGCCTTTTTGGCTTTAACAATTGGCATTGGACAAGCTAATCCTTTTGCATCAATTACTTTGTCGATTTGTTTACTCATTCATAAAACCCCCTTTTTAATTTAGTTTATCGCACAGCGATTTGGTCCAATTTCCATTTCTTGTTGTTCTTCTTGAGTTGGCTTTTGTTTCCCCATATTTGTTTCTCGAATCGCTGTAAATTCATTTGGCTGTGGGGGTAAGTTTTCCGACACTTTAGCAGTGAATTCTGCTTCCTTAATTTGCAACCCTGTATTTTCTTTAAACAGCACACCTAGTTTTTCTTGCACACTTCCTTCCTTATTCAGTTCGGAAGAATCACCAAAGTGGGCAGGCAGCACGATCAAGTCTTCTGACATTTCACGATAACGGCGATAGAGCGTATTCCATAAATATCCCGCCCAGTCTTCTGCTCTTCCAGCTAGATCAGGCCTACCAATCGATTGAACGAATAAAACATCACCGGTCAAGAGATACTTATTGTCCACGACAATTGATGTGCTCCCAATCGTATGGCCAGGAGAATAAATAACACGCAACATAGAATCGGATCCGTTGAATTGGATGGGGTGATCCTCTGTTAGTTCTTGATAATCAAAGACGATTTTTTCAGCATCTTTAGGAGGTAACCAATATGTCGCTCCTGTTTCTTCCCGAATTGCACGGCCACCAGATATATGGTCCGCATGTAAGTGGGTATCTACCACATGCTTAATGGTTAAGCCTCTCTCTTCTGCAAAGCTAATAAACGGATCGATTGTGCGCACTGGATCAATAATAACCGCTTCATTGCCAGATTCGATCGCATAAGATAAACAACCTTTACCGATCCGAACAAATTGATAAATCGATCCCCCATCTGATAAATCACCAATTTTAACCGGCTCTAGATGATCGCTCCATCTTTTCATGCCACCTTTAAGATAAAACACTTCTTCAAACCCGGCTTCAACTAACATATCCCCAACAAACTTCGATGAGTGCTCCTTTGCACAGACGACAACAATTGCTTCTGATTGAGGGAGTTCACCGACAATATCCTCGACACCTTCAATCAGATCAACATACGGTTTATTAACAATTTCAATACTTTTACCTTCAACTTTCCAATCTTTAAAAACATCTTGATTCCGAACATCTAAAATAAATAACCTTTCATTACTTAAAACCTTTTTAGCGAGTTGATCAACTGTCATCTCAGATAAACTCATTATTCATCCCCTCCATGTAGTGTGTTTGTTGGACCATTCCACGATGTGATACCTGGTACTACATTCGTTATTTTCTTAAAACCTTTCTTCGCTAAGATCTTAGCAGCAAAATCACTTCTATTTCCTGTTCGACAAATAAGATAAATATTATCATCTTCGTCAAGCTCAGCTGCTCTCTCTTCCATTTCTCCTAACGGGATGGAAAGGGAGTTTGGAATATGCTCCATTGCAAATTCAGCAGGCTCTCGGACATCAATTAATACAATGTCTTCCTTGGTTCGTTTCTCCTGAAGTTGTTCTAAATCAACAATGCGTTCTGAGGTAATTGGTTCTTTCACTTCAGTTGGTTTTGACTTTCTTATAAAATGTCTCATGAGTCCCTCCTCTTCTACTGTGCCCAAATACTGTTCACCACTACTGTTTGACCATGCAGCAATATCAGCTTTCGAGCCCCGATCAGTTGCGACCACTTCTAAAACACTTCCAGGTTCAATTTCACTCATCTTCTTTTTAGTTTTTATAATCGGCATGGGACAAGACAATTCTTTGGCATTGACCACATAATCTACTTTAATATCCATAGATGAACCTCCTCATTATCCTCATTTTAAACCACACCTCTTTATACGGGTACACCTAGGGGTATGTTATTGTTTAAAAAAATAAACTAATTCCCATATCCTTATGAAGTTACGCTCTTTAAATAAACAAATTTGTGTTTGCTTGTTCAGCATCCCCGATATATGCGCCTACTCCTCCATAATTGATTGTTTCCATCATTTCTGCTTCTTGAATTCCTAATAAATCCATTGTCATCGTGCAAGCAACCAGATTAATATCTTGTTCATGAGCTAGTTCTATTAACTGTGGTACAGACATGGCATTATGTTTTTTCACAACATGTTGGATCATTTTAGGACCTAAGCCTAAAAAATTCATCTTAGAAAGACTTAGTTTATTGGGACCCTTTGGCATCATCCAACCAAACATTTTTTCTAAGACTCCTTTTTCACCTGCTTTAGCCGTCTCATCCTTTAATGTATTCAATCCCCAAAATGTAAAGAACATGGTGACTTTATGCCCATAAGCAGCAGCACCATTGGCAATAATAAAGGCTGCCATCACTTTATCTAAATCTCCACTAAAAACAACAATTGTCGTACCTTTTTCATTTTCCACCCTTTATCCTCCTCATACATACACAATATACATATACCCCTATAGGTATATTAACGGACTAAAATAAAAATGCAAGTGGTTAGTTTGCATTGATTTATAAACCCGTTACACACACATCTGCGAATCATCTTTCTGCAGCAAATTAGCGACTTCTTACTAATAATTCGATCGCTTCTTGAACAACATTTGTTGTATCATCACCTTTAGCTTGTTGCTCCTTCACACATTCTTGCAAGTTTTCAGCAACAATGACGGCAATCGCTCGATCTAAGGCTGTTTTTGCTGCAGATAATTGGTTAATCACAGGCTCACATTCTTTTTCTTCTTCCATCATTTTCAGTATGCCACGTACTTGACCTTCAACTCTTTTTAAGCGATTTTTAATTTCTGGAGTATATTCCATCTGATTCGCCCCCCTTTATACCTATAGGGGTATTGTATCCGGTTATTATGAAAATGTCCATAATCTTGTTTCTTGTAGCTTATAAAAATGTATGAAGAGGTTTAAACTCTAACTCGGTAAATTTATCTTCGACACGTTGCTCATCAAACTTCCAGATCCCTTGTTCCATCTCGATGTGTACCGGAGTATCCAATTTAATTTCGGCTAATTCTTGAGATAAAGCCAACATATCCAGATTTGTATTTACTCTTGCTTGCATGGCCGGGGTTAGCTCGTCAACATGCGCTAATAAATTATCAACGGTATCATATTTTTGCAATAATTTTAAAGCCGTTTTTTCTCCGATCCCTTTAACGCCAGGGTAATTATCAGCCGAGTCCCCTGTTAACCCTTTGAAGTCGATGATCTGGCTCGGTACAAGTCCTCTTTTTTCATAAAAATTATCATTGTTAAACACTTCATAATTACCCTGACCCTTTCGCATAATCGCTACTGACGTTTGCTCATTAACTAACTGAAGCATGTCAAGATCTCCTGATAAAATCAATACGTCTTCACCCTGATTGCCGAATTGATGTGCTAACGTACCAATGCAATCATCTGCTTCATAGTTTTTAAGGCCTATATTAGGCGTATTAAAGGCTTCCATAACTTCTTTAATAAGATCAAATTGAGGAATGAGCTCCTCTGGCGGAGCATCTCGATTCGCTTTATACCCGTCATATAAATCCGTTCTAAATGTCTGACTTCCCATATCCCAACAACAGATTACATGTGTCGGACTAAATGTATCCACCGCATTTAAAAAATACCTTAAAAACTGAAACACACCATTTGTCGGAACCCCTTCTTTTGTCTTCATAAAATTCCCTCTAAAAGCGGTAGCAAAATACCCGCGGAATAATAATGCCATCCCATCAACTAACATCACTTTATTTTTCATCTTTGTTATTCCCCTCATCATAACCCGCTTCCCTTACCGATTGATAATGGAAGCAAGTGTTTGCTGCTTTTCATTAATCTCTTCCAGGCTGATTGTATCCCCGACCATGGATAGCCTATTCCCGATATCGTCGGTAATACTTGTTACGACGTGTTGCTGATTGTCTGTGAATAACGCATTCCACTGCGTGAGATAAGCTTGTTCCATCACGGCTTGAATTTCTTCAACATATTGCTTCATGAATGGAGACATCACCTCGTATAGTTCTTCCTTCATGGTGATCCGTTCATTTTGCTCAAAAAATGCTTTCGTGCCTTCGAATTTCCCAAGGGTTGTTTTAAACAGCGTCAAATCCAGCGCGGATAATGCTTGTTCATATGCAGGTGTATCAAGTATGACGTCTTCGAATACCGGGAGTAGGAACGTTGCATCAATTGGTTTGAGCTTTTCTTTAAAGTATTCATACACTTCTTGGTCTAATGTTGTCATATAAGATTCGATTCGCAAGGAGACAGCACGCATTTCTTGGAGTAATTCATAACCTACATAATCAAGTAAGCGACGTAAACTATTTTCTAATTGAAGGGTCGCTTTGCTGCCGGATGCGGATATTGTCGTTGGATTAAACGTGTCCTTAAACAGATCATGATACCGGATCGCGACCCGTTCCTGAACATAATGTAATTGCCTTTCGATTCGCTGAACAATTCGTTCCTCATAGATCGTCGCATCCGCTTCTTCCGCTACTTGCATCAATGTCGTTTGATTGTCATGAAGACCGCTTCGATAGTCTTCTTTTTCTTGTTCATTTAAAGCAGTCGCTTCCCCATACGTTAATAAAGATGTATAAGCACGGTTGATATCCCATTTTGTCGACTGGATGGCTAAAGCGGGTAATTCATCATTAATAAATTGATAAAAAGCCGTTTCAAAGTTGTCCATCTCTTCATTTAGCGGAGCACCACTCACTTTGTCCATTAATGACTGTTTACTCGATAACGCAAAAACTCTAGGGAATCGGATACCCAACTGCAGAAGTTGCTCTTCGACATAACTTTTTACGAGCTGTAAATCCGCCTTACTTTCTGCCAAATCAGCCGCATTAATAATAAAGAACATTTTATCCAACTCAAATGATTCTTTTACGCGTCCTAATTGCATGAGAAAATCTTTATCCGTTCTTGATAGTGCATGATTATAGTACGTCACATACAAGATGGCATCTGCATACTTGATGTATTCAAATGCGACATCCGTGTGCCGTGCATTCACCGAGTCTGCACCCGGTGTATCCACTAAAGTAATCCCCATTCTCGTTAACGAGCAGTCATAATACAGCTCAACAGCGTTAATAAAGCATGCTTTCGTTTCATCGGAAACATAACTTGGAAAATCTTCTAACCCAATCGTTAGCGTCTTCCCTAAATGTTGATAGCTGTCCTCATAACCACTTATCATTGCATGTAAATACGATTGATACACCGTCTCTAATGTTTTATCAGTCGCAATTTCTTCAGCCTTTATCCATTGCATCAAGCCTGTGAAATCAGTTGTGGGCGGCGATAAATCTCTTGTGATCGAGATGATATCTTCGGCAAGTGTCTCCATACTCTTTAGTTGAACGACAACGGTTCCATGCCCATGCTCTTCCGTAATGGGTGTAATTCGATTAATGACCGCTGTTGTTGGATTAGGTGAGGAAGGCAATAACCCTTCACCGAGAACGGCATTCGCAAAGGATGATTTTCCAGCACTAAAGGCACCGAATAAGGCAATGGTTAATGTCCGATTCGTTAACCGCTCCTTTTTATCAAGTAAATCATCCATCAACGTTTGAAAGCCTGGTAACGATTCAATCGTCTCCATCGTTTCATCTACCGCTTGAATAACACTATGCACAGAATGTCCGGACTGGACAGTTGGTTGCGGATCAAAAAACACCGCTTTTTCTTCATCATGCTCTGTTTTTTGCTCCTTTCCTTCCATGAGAACAGGTGTTTCGGTCACTAATTGATTCCGACTTGCGATCGCCTCATCCATTAAATCCCAGGCCGTTTGATCAGGTGTAGGATCATGATATTGCTTCTCTATAAAAGCACGTTTATCTTCTAGTTCCTTCTGTGCAGAAAGTTGCTGTTCCCCCTCACCTAGTAGTTGTTCAACAGATTCGATTTGCTGCTCATATATACGAGCTTGTTCCTTTGTCTTGTTCTCAACTTCCTTGTAGATCTGCTCCCATAGCGTAACGGCTTGTTTGCGATATAACTGCTTAATGTGTGCACTCACATCATTCGTATAATTTAAAACATAATTCCCATTTACTTGCGCACCAGGTTTCAAATTTGTCTGAAGCTGATCACGCGTATACGTCAGTGAAAACTCCTTTGTATACTGCAATAACGCTGGACTCGCTAATTCCTGATCCACTAAGAGTGCATTTATTTTATCGCGTAATTTCCATTGTATAGCCGCTTCGATGTTTTGTTGCAACGGTTCTAAAAATGCATGCACCCGGCGTTCCTTCTCTATTTCCGTTTTCTTCTTCGCACCAAAAACACCTACTTTAAAATCCTTTTGCACGGAAATTAAATATTCTCTCGCTTGATCACGTAGTGCAGCAGGCATGACATACGCATTTTTAAGTGTCTCATTTAAAAGTGTATTAAATTCCTTTTCGACCATTTCAGGTTGCTTCATAATATCGGCATGAACCGTTTGTAATGCTGTTAATTTTAATAAGTGCTGCTGATGTGCTTGAACACCATCATCTGAGAGACGATCATCGTATTGATCACGTAGGTACTCCTCATGATGACGGAGAACCTCTTCTACAGATTTATCAATCGTCCGAGTGATATCTCGCTCGGTTAATAGGATCGAAAATAATCGCTCTTTGATTTCGTTAAATTCATTATGCTCGATAGTACCATCAAGTAAGGAAGAGTAATAGATCGCTTCTGGATGAATCTCCCATTGATTGAATGTGTATTGAACACTATCCTGAAAGGTTTGAAATGGTATTTCTTGATCATTGTGTTTATCCACTTGATTAATCACCACAAAAAAAGGAATTCCTTTTTTCTGGATCTTCCTTAGAAAATGTAAATTGGTATCAGACTGGACATGATTATAATCCATCACATAAAATAACCGGTCCGCTAAATGTAAAGATGATTCCGTCATTAACCGATCCGCATCATCTGCTGCATCGATTCCAGGTGTATCTACGATCATACACCCTGCAGGTACAATCTCATTCGTCGTACTTAACTCGACCTTCTTTACCTGTTGATTGTCCTTACAGTATTCTTGAATGACATCAATATCATACGGTAATGGATATCTTTTCGATGTACCGTCATTAAAGAATACACGGGCATCCCCACTACCTGATGTTATTTCGACAATATTTCCACTCGTTGGAATCGGGCTTTTCGGTAAAACATCTTCCCCCATAAGGGCATTAATCATCGATGATTTTCCAGCCGAAAAATGCCCTGTGAAACTAATCGAAAATTCGTCATTAATTAGTTTTTCATATATATCAACAATCTTTTGAGCATTTATATCATCTTCATGATCGATCAATATCTCATATAATGCTACTAAATGTTGAGGTGTTATGGTTGATGGCTTGGTGTCTAGTAGGTTCAAAATCATACATTCCCTTTCCATATAAAAACAGTCATAAATCCATTATACGAGACTATTCATCATTTTTCTACCTCTTTATGAAATAGATCGCATTTTATGAGAAGATTCAAGCTCAATTCTCCTTCATAAATGCGATCCGCTGCTTCCCATCTTTTACACATCTGCCGGTAAGCTAATTGTAAATACCGTTTGTTCATCAGTTGAGGACACCGCAATACTTCCTCCATGCGCCTCGATTAATTATTTTGAAATGGCTAAACCTAAACCAGATCCTGCTACTTCTTCATCCGTGTTCTGTTCCCGGTAATAGCGTATAAAGATGTCCTGGATAATCTCTACGGGTATCCGATCTCCTTGGTTACATAAGTGGATGAGAACAGTCTGGTCCCTTTCTTCGATCAGGACACTCACATGCGTACCCTTTGCTGTATGTTTGATCGCATTGCTAAGCAAATTATCCAGTACACGTTTTAACATGATTGGATCCATATAGATGAGCATGGTTTCCGATCCCGCTTCGAAATCAATCTTTTCCTGCTCGTATGGCTTTAGGTATTCATCCATAAATTGATGCAGTTCTACCTGCTCTTTATGTAATACGACTGCATTTTCACTAAGTTCATACGTATAGGTTAAATCATTAATCAATACGTCCATAAATTTAATTTTATCAATCATTATAGTGCACAGATGATCGGCAGTGCGTATTATATCGCTCACTTTCATTACGGACCTGTCGAGAAACTCGTTCGAATAGGTACCTATCTTTCCTTTACATCACGTAGATGAATGAATTTCATAATTACCTAATCACTCACATCGCTACGTTCATTTATGAATGAACAAGAGCCTATCCCATTTTCAGTGGATAGGCTCTTGTTTATTTAATGGTGCACCCTTTCGATTTAAACCGGGTAAATACCATGTTTTCTCTCCGTGAAGACAACATTTTTAGATTCATAGATTGAAAATCGTTTGATCAATTCATTTCTTAATTGATCCGGTTCGATCACTGCGTCAATGACCATTTCAGATGCGAGGCGATAAATATCAATATCATCGCGGTATTCATCTTGTTTCTCCTTAATAAATGACGGTCGTTCAGCTTCTGGAAGTTCTGCAATTTGATTCGCATACACCGCGTTAACCGCTGCCTCAGGACCCATGACAGCAATTTGTGCAGTCGGTAAGGCTAAGCTACAATCGGGTTCAAACGCTGGTCCGCCCATCGCATATAATCCAGCTCCATATGCTTTGCGAACGACAACTTGAATTTTAGGAACGGTTGCCTCGCTCATCATCGCTAGCATTTTAGCTCCATGACGAATGATACCAGCTCTTTCAACCGTTGTACCAATCATGAATCCCGGAATATCGGCTAAAAAGAGTAATGGAATATTGAAGGCATCACATAATTGAATGAATTTCGCTGCTTTGTCGGCAGAGTCAGGAAACAGCACACCGCCCTTTACGGCTGGTTGGTTGGCGATAATACCTACCGAGCGACCATTCATTCGTGCCAATCCAGTAATCAATTCAGGTGCAAACTTCTTTTTAACTTCACAAAAATGATCTTCATCGATGATTCGGTCAATCAGATCATACATATTAAATGGCGCATTTTGATTTTCTGGAAGAATATCTTGAATGGTTTTTTCAAAGACTTTAACATCTTCTGCTGCCAAGGCTTTCGGTACTTCTCTAAAATTCGTTGGGAAATAACCTAAATACGTGCGGGCATATTCAATCGCTTCTTCCTCTGATGAAACCAATACATCTCCACAACCCGATACCGAACAGTGCATATTGGCACCGCCCATTTCTTCTAAACTCACTTTTTCACCGATCACCATTTCAGCCATTCGTGGGGAACCTAAGTACATCGATGCATTCCCATCGACCATCACGACAATGTCACAAAACGCGGGAATATAAGCGCCACCCGCTGCTGACGGACCAAATAAAAGACAGATTTGTGGCACACGTCCAGATAATTTTATTTGATTATGGAAAATTCGGCCGGCACCACGACGTCCCGGGAACATTTCTATTTGATCGGTAATCCGCGCTCCTGCTGAATCGACAAGATACAACATGGGGATCTCTAGTTTTTGAGCTGTCTCCTGAATGCGGATAATCTTTTCGACGGTTCTCTTACCCCATGATCCAGCTTTTACCGTGGAGTCATTCGCCATCACACAGACCGACTGTCCATTTACTTTACCAATCCCTGTTACAACCCCATCAGATGGTAAGGAGTCATCCATTGCATTAGCAAAAAAGGCATCTTCAATATCTAAATCTTCATCAAAAAGTAGCTCTAGGCGTTTTCTAACGAATAACTTGCCTTTCTCTTCATTTCTACTATGATATTTTTCACTTCCACCTTGTTCAATTTTGTGGATTCGACTCTTTAATTCATCAATATATGACATGAACAATCCTCCTGCTTCTTATGAACCTGTATATTTCGGCTTCCGTTTCTCTTGAAATGCTTGTAAACCTTCTAAGCGATCTTGAGTAGGGATGGTTTGTCGATAACATAACTGTTCGATTGCTAAGCCCGTCTTCAGATCGGTTTCAAATCCTTTGTTGATTGCCTGTTTAGCAAGTTTTAAAGCAACGGGTCCATTGCGAATGATTTGACTTGCTAGTTGAATCGCCGCTTCGTATAAATCAGCTTGATCAACTACTTGTTCCACAAGGCCAATATCAAGTGCTTCCATGGCCGTGATCCGCTGAGCTGTATAGATAAGCCTTTTCGCTTGGCCCAAACCAACTAAGCGGGTCAACCGTTGTGTACCACCCGCACCAGGTATAATCGCCAGCGATGTTTCGGTTAATCCAACATTCGCATGTTTCGCAGCAATCCGCAGATCACAGGCAAGCGCTAACTCAAGACCTCCACCAAAGGCAACTCCATTCAAGGCGGCAATGACAGGCATCTCCATATGCTCAATGTGTGTCATTGTTTCGCCGATATACGTAACGGCGGCAACAACTTCATCATCTGACATCCCTTGTCTTTCCTTTAAATCCGCTCCCGCACAAAATGCCTTATCCTTTGCTCCTGTTATAATCGTGCAATGAATGGCTTGATTTTGATTAATCGCTTCCATCATGTTTGTTAATTCATTCAACAATGCCTTGGAGAGTGCATTGGCAGATTCTGGTCGATTTAGCGTTATGACGGCAATGTGATCATCAACGATTGTAAAGGTTGCTTGATTAGACAATATGATTCTCCTTCAGCAAATTATCGCTCGTTTTTTAAGGTCTTCATTTAATGACTCGATAAATTATCGCTCGTTTTTCAAGATTTTCATTTGATGACTCGATAAATTTTTGACATAGCTTTCAATATATAAGGCCGCTTTCATGACCTTTTCTTCGCTGATCCCCGTCTGAATCCCCATCCGATGTAACATGTATAATAAATCGTCCGTCGCTAAATTACCGGACGCCCCTTCAGCGTATGGACAACCGCCGAGTCCGCCTACCGCACTATCAAAACTAGTAATGCCTAATTCAAGAGCCATCAATACATTGGCAAGCGCAGTTCCCCGTGTATTATGAAAATGCATCGCCAATTTCTCCTTGGGAAAATAACGGAGTAGTTCGGTTACCACCTGTGACACATGAACAGGATCCGCTACCCCAACCGTATCCCCAATTGATATTTCATCGACACCCATCGTAAATAACTGATCACAAACCGCGATGACCTTTTGGAGATCAATGTTACCTTCATAGGGACAACCAAAAACAGTCGATACATAGCCTCTCACCTTTTTCCCAGCTTGTTTCGCTTCTTGAGAGACACCTTGTAAAATTGGGTAGGTTTCAGCGATTGTCCGATTGATATTGTTTTTATTATGTGTCTCACTGGCGGATATAAATAGGCATACTTCATCAATATCTACTTCCAATGCACGCTCTAATCCTTTCCGATTCGGCACGAGTGCTGCATACGTCACATCTTGATGGCGCTTTATTTTCCGTGCCACCTCTGTCGCATCTTTCAACTGTGGAATCCAATCAGGATGGACAAAGGATGATACTTCTATATAAGATGCACCGGTAGCAGATAACATATTGATCCACTCGATCTTTGCTTCAAGTGGGATGAGCTTTGTTTCATTTTGCAATCCATCTCTCGGCCCAACTTCATTCACGATGATGTCACTTGGAAAGTTCAATCGCAACCCTCCTCTTATCCTTTTTCTTGTTCGTTACTCAATCACTGCGATCGTGTCACCTTCATTAACAAAGTCACCTTCAGCAACCTTAAGTTCTTTCACGGTTCCTGCGCCTTCAGAAGCGATAGGAATTTCCATTTTCATGGACTCTAAAATAACAATGTCCTGGCCTGCTTCAACTTGCTCCCCTTGACTAACTACAATTTTCCAAATGCTTCCTGCCATACTTGCTTTCACTTCATTCATGTTTAATTCCTCCAATTAATTAGTAAGCGATCTCATATCTTTTATTTTGTTGGTAAATAATAATCTTCAACAAATGCTGTCGTTGTGTTCCCAGCCGCAAACTGTGGGTGATTGACAATATCGATCAACATGGGAAGATTCGTTTTAATTCCTGCGATTTTATAATCCAAGAGCGCTTCTTGCAGGCGGGTGATCGTCATTTCCCGATTCAGTCCCGATACAATTAGTTTAGCAATCATTGGATCATAGAACGGTGTTACCTGATCATGACTTTGCACAGCTGTTTCATTACGAATATGATCTCCAACCGGAAGCTCAACCGTTGATAGCAGTCCTGGTGAGGGAAAGAATGTTTTCGGATCCTCCGCATAAATACGTACCTCAATCGCATGCCCCTGAATAGCTAATGCCTCCTGCTTGATCCCCAGTGGATACCCACTCGCGATGAGCAGTTGTTGTTCAACGATATCGATTCCGGTAATCTCTTCCGTAATCGGATGTTCTACTTGCAAGCGTGTATTCATTTCTAAAAAGTAGAAATTCTCTTGTTCATCTACTAAAAACTCAATCGTCCCTGCATTCGAATAGGAGATCGTTTTTGCTGCCTTCACGGCGGCTTTCCCCATTGTTTGACGTAAGGCCTCAGAAACAAACGGTGAAGGCGCTTCTTCGACGACTTTTTGATTTCTCCGTTGAATGGAACATTCTCTTTCAAATAAGTAAACCGTATGTCCCGTATGATCCGCTAATAATTGAATTTCAATATGCCGTGCATGTTCGAGCTTCTTCTCTAAAAACATCGCTCCATTACCGAAAAAGGTCTCGGCACGACTCGAGTTATTAGCGAAAGCTTTTATCAGTTCTTCATCTGTCCACACGACTTGCATCCCAATCCCGCCACCACCTGCGGATGCTTTCAACATGATTGGATAGCCAATCTCTTTAGCCGCCTGCACCGCAGCTTCTGCTGTTTCGACTGCATCAGCTGTTCCCGGAATGACCGGAACACCAGCTTGCTCCATGATCTTACGTGCAGCAATTTTATCTCCCATTTGATCAATGACTTCGCTAGATGGTCCAATAAAGATAAAGCCTGCAGCTTGACACGTCTCCGCGAATGGACCATTTTCACTTAAAAATCCATACCCGGGATGAATTGCATCGACCTCTGCTTGTTTGGCAATCGATAGAATGCGATCGACATGCAAGTAACTTTCATCTACACGCGACGGTCCAAGTAAATAGGATTCATCTGCCATCAAAACAAACAGCGCATTTTCATCGGCTTCGGAGTACATCGCGACTGTTTTAATGCCACGTCTTTTGCACGTCCGGATAATGCGAATAGCAATCTCGCCTCTATTCGCGATAAGTACCTTCTTTATCATAGGATCCTCCTGACCTCCTCCATGACATAGCCACATGTCATCAGGCTCGTTTTTTTATGCCTTGCTCCTCGATTAGCACCCGAGCTGTCTGGCAATCACGACGCGTTGTATCTCGGACGTACCTTCCCCAATTTCAAGCAGTTTAGCATCTCGTAAATAGCGCTCGACTTCATATTCGCGCGTATACCCATAGCCACCATGAATTTGAATCGCTTGATTTGCGGAGCGGGAGGCTGTTTCCGTTGCAAAGAGCTTCGCATAGGCAGCTTCCTTTGAAAATGGTTTATGCTGATCTTTCAACCATGCTGCTTTATGAACCATATTTCGTGCTAACTCTACTTCCATTGCCATATCAGCTAATTTAAACTGAATTGCTTGAAACTGAGAAAGTGGTTTTCCAAATTGTTTTCTTTCTTTGGCATAGGCTAACGCTTTATCCAATGATGCTTGTGCAATACCTAAACCAAGTGCTGCAATCGATATTCTTCCACCATCAAGTGTTGATAAAAACTGTTTAAATCCTGTCTCAGGATCTCCTAATAAGTGGGATGCTGGAACACGCACATCTTCTAGAACAATCTCCGCCGTATCCGATCCACGTACACCCATTTTATCGTAATCACTCGTGATCGTGACCCCTTCTGTATCTGTAGGGACGATCAAAGCGGAGATGATATTTTTTCCATGTTCATTTTTTCCGGTTACAGCCGTAACGATGATCGTATTCGAAAAGCTAGCATTTGTGATAAAGCTTTTTTCTCCATTGATAACGTATTCATCGCCATCCATCGTTGCTGTCGTTTTCGTTCCACCTGCATCTGATCCCGCATTTGGCTCGGTTAACCCAAAAGCACCTAATGTTTTACCTTCAGCAATCGGTCTTAAATAGGATTGCTTTTGTTCTTCCGTCCCAAATGCATAAATCGGTCCTGCGCCAAGCGAAACGGTTGCTGCATAACTTAACCCTGTACTACCACACACTTTTCCAATTTCTTCAACTGCCAAAGCGTAGGAGATGGTATCACCCCCTGAACCACCATACTCTTCTGGAAACGGAATCCCCATTAACCCTAATTTCCCCATTTGCTGAAAGATGTCCTCAGGGAACTTCGCTTCCCGATCGATTTCAATCGCTCGGGGTTTAATAACTGCTTCTGCAAAGTCTCGAACCATCGTACGAATCATTATTTGTTCTTTTGTTAGTTCAAAATTCATGGTAAGCCTCCTATCTGTCATAACGAGACCGACTAGTTGGTCTGTTCGACTTAAAAAAATTTGGAGAATCGGACGATTTCTCTGAGCCTATTTAATGTATCAGTAAATCTTGATAGATGGCACTTGATAACGACTCCACCTTTAAAACGGAGTGTAAGATTAAATCGACAAACTCATCGCCAATTTCTTCAATTGTTTTTGCGCCTGCTTGCTTATACCATTTGTAGGTCCAGTTGACAGTGCCTAAGATCGCCATTCCTGTAATATCTGGTGAAAGTTCTTGACGAAACTCGCCACATGCTTTTCCTTCCACGAGCGTATCGATAACCATCTGCTTGAATTGATCACGCTTTTCTTTAATAAGAATCTCATATTCCGGTTTTAAATAAATGTTTTCTTGATAAAAGACGGAAATATGTGGCTGGTAACGGTCGAAAACGCTTACAAATTCTTTAATAATCAATTGCAACCGTTCCGTCGGTGAATCATATGTTTGATAAGCAATCGTTGCCTTCTCAAGCACATACGAGATAAAGATATCATGAATAACGAAAAGCAATTCATCTTTTGCACTAAAATGATGATAAAATCCACCTTTGGAAGTCCCAACAGATTGTACGATTTCATTGACAGATACACCATGAAATCCCTTCTCTTCGAACTGTAGTAATGCTGACTGAATAATCTTTTCTCTTAGATCCGAGATCATCCCTCCTCATCGCTCATTCTATTAGAATGAATTTCATAGTTATCGTATCATATTTACGTTTATTTATAAAGAAAAACTTCACTTGAGGTTTTTAACCGCTCGTGAAGTTTTTCTGTAGGAGCTATTCATATTCATAAACTATTCAAATGGTTTCTCGTAGGTAACGTCTCGCCACACGCTCGTTACTTCTCCTTGGTTGTCCTCATCAATCACAAAGGATCCATTGCTAAAGCGATCACTAACTGATAAATCCAATGGGAAGAAACGGTGTGTTTCATCCTTATTTGTCCTAAAGTAAATGGTGTCTTTTTCATGAATCAGGAAGAATCCGACGATGCGATGTGGCTTTCCTTTTAATTCTCGAAGCATGGCCATGCCACGTTTCGCTCGGGTTGACTTCTCAAACTCCGGTAATCTCATCCGTTTACAAGCCCCGCGCTGTGTGACAATCACGAGGGAGGGAGCTGGTTTTTCGGTAAAGACATGCCCATTCACAACATGTTCGCCCTCTTTCAACTGGATTGAAATAACCCCAAGTGCACGTTGCCCGACAGTCGACACGTCTGATTCATCGTACCAGAGCCCATACCCTGTATTAGTTGCTATAAATATATTGCCATTCCCATTAGACTGGTTAACACTGACAACTTCATCATTCTCTCGTAAATTAACCCCGATTAATGGGCGTGTATACCGGCTCGAATCATAAAGATCCATTTTACTTCGTTTAATCATACCGTCCTTGGTAAAGAAGGTCAGATAGCTGTCGTCTGTGAATTCGCGAACAGGAATACATTGGATAATCAGTTCATCCGAATCAATCGATGACATGCTTGAGAGATGCTGCCCAAGATCCTTCCAGCGTATATCTGGCAGCTCATGGACCGGAATCGAAACATACCGTCCTTTATTCGTAAATAAGAGCAATTTATCGGTCGTATTTATTTCGACAAGCCCGATGAGATGATCTTCTTCTTTGATTGCAAGATCATCCCCATTTGATGCTGAATAGGACCGTAAACTTGTTCGCTTGATATACCCTTCATTCGTCACGGAAACAAGCACATCCTCACTCGCAATCATGACTTCTATATTAATATTTAATTCTTCGATTTTATCCTGAATCACTGTCTGCCGCTCATCAGCATATTGTTTCTTCAATTGTTTGAGTTCTTTTTTTATCGTATTGTTCAGTTTCTTATCATTCGCTAAAATTTGTTGATGCTTATCGATCTCTTTACGTAAATGGTCCGCCTCTACTTCAAGTGATGTTATATCCGTATTCGTCAGCCGATACAACTGAAGCATGACAATCGCTTCCGCTTGTTCCTCCGTAAACTCATAGGCCTCGATAATACGCTGCTTCGCATCTTGTTTATTTTTAGATGAACGGATCGTTACAATCAGTTCATCTAAAATCGAGATCGCTTTAATGAGCCCGTCGACGATATGTGATCTTGTCGTGGCTTTGTTTAGGTCAAATCGCGTCTGTCTCGTAAAGACATCTCTTTGGTGTGCGATATACGCATCAAGCATTTCCCCTATTGATAGTAATTTAGGCGTGTTATTTTGAATGGCGACCATGTTAAAGTTATAAGATACTTGTAAATCGCTATTTTTATATAAATAGTTTAATATTCCTTCACTATCCGCATCTTTTCGCAGATCAATGACAATACGCAAACCGGTTCGGTCTGATTCATCACGGACCTCTGTGATCCCTTCAACTTTACGATCGATGTTTAGTTCATCAATTCTTCTGACCATATTGGATTTATTCACTTCATAAGGAATTTCTTCAATAATAATTTGTTCACGATTCCCGCGGGTTTTTTCAATTCTTGTTTTTCCGCGAACCATAACTCTTCCTTTACCTGTTTCATAGGCTTGTTTAATCCCATCCACACCTTGAAGGACTCCTCCTGTTGGAAAGTCAGGTCCTTTGATAACGGACATGAGTTCATCAACCGTCGCCTTTGGTTTATCAATTCTCATAATCACACCATCAATAATTTCCCCTAAATTATGAGGGGGAATGTCTGTCGCATAACCTGCTGATATACCAGTTGAACCGTTGACGAGTAAGTTAGGAAACTTCGCTGGAAATACAACCGGTTCGGAGTTCGTCTCATCAAAATTAGGAATGAAGTCAACAGTCTCTTTATCTAAATCCCGTAGCAGTTCAGAGGATATATTGGAGAGACGGCCTTCCGTATACCGCATGGCTGCAGGTGGATCGCCATCAATACTCCCATTATTCCCATGCATTTCTACTAATTCATTACGCATTTTCCAACTTTGACTCAATCGTACCATGGCATCATAAACAGATGAATCGCCATGGGGGTGATAGTTCCCAATAACGGTACCGACCGTTTTTGCTGCTTTTCGAAAATTATTTTCATGCGTATTTTTATCAACATGCATGGCAAAGAGAATTCTGCGTTGTACGGGCTTTAAGCCATCACGCACATCCGGTAAAGCACGTTCTTGAATAATGTATTTACTATACCTTCCAAATCGATCACCAATGACTTCTTCTAATGGAAGGTCTAAATATTTTTCTTCTTGTGACAAATGCCTTCCCCCCAGTTACATACATACAAAAAATCCGATTCGACTAAAGGATCGATGCTATTTAGGAATTCATGTTTACTTATGAATTCGGTCATTTTCTAAAATGCTTTCCCCTTCGTCCAACCCAAATTGAACATTTTTTTCAATCCAAGCTCTTCGTGGAGAAACCTTATCACCCATTAAGGTCGTCACGCGTCTCTCCGCACGTGCCAAATCATCTAATGTCACGCGAATAAAGGTACGTGATTTAGGGTTCATAGTCGTTTCCCATAGTTGGTCAGCATTCATCTCACCTAAACCTTTGTACCGTTGAACCATATAACCTGTTTTAAATTGTTTGATTGCTGCTTCCATTTCTGTTTCTTCCCACGCATAAATAACCTTTTCATTCTTTCCTTTACCTTTAGATATTTTAAATAAGGGCGGTAAAGCAATGTAAATTTTACCTGCTTTTACTAATGAACGCATATACCGATAAAAGAACGTCAGTAACAAGACTTGAATGTGAGCACCATCTGTATCCGCATCCGTCATGATAATCACTTTATCATATTGGACTTGCTCCAGATCGAAATCGCCTCCAACCCCAGCACCGATCGTGTGAATGATCGTCGAGATTTCCTCATTCTTCATCACGTCTTCAAGTTTAGCTTTTTCCGTATTAATTACTTTACCTCGCAAAGGAAGGATTGCCTGAAACTTGCGGTCTCTGCCTTGCTTTGCAGAGCCACCGGCAGAATCACCCTCCACTAAATAGAGTTCGTTTTTCTTCGGATCTCTTGATTGTGCGGGTGTTAATTTTCCTGTTAGTAATGTGTTTTTTCTTCTCTTTTTACCTGATCTAGCATCTTCACGCGCTTTTCTCGCCGCTTCACGGGCTATTTTTGCTTTCATTGATTTATTAATCAAAATGGTTGATACATTTGAGTTTTCTACTAAAAAGTAGTTCAATTGTTCGGATACAATGGAGTCAACGATCGATCGGGCTTCTGATGTTCCCAATCTCCCTTTTGTCTGTCCTTCAAACTGTAACTTTTCTTCAGGTATTCGGACAGAGATGATCGCTGTTAACCCTTCACGGATATCTGAACCCTCTAAATTCTTATCTTTTTCTTTAAGAAAATCATTTCTTCTCGCATAATCATTCAACGTTCTCGTAATTGCCGTTCTTGCTCCCACTTCATGTGTTCCACCATCTTCGGTACGGACATGGTTAACAAATGACAACATGTTTTCGGAATATCCATCATTAAATTGAAACGAAAACTCAACTTCGAAGTCTTCCTGTGTCCCATCAAATGAAACAACTTCATGTAACGTATCTTTATCCTCATTCAAGTAATCAACAAAGGACTTGATCCCATCTGGGTACTCATAACTTTCCTCTGTCCCATCATGTTCATTCAACAAATTAATATTTAATCCTTTTAATAAGAATGCAGACTCCCGTAATCGATCAGATAAGGATTCATAATCAAAAACAGCTTGTGGGAAAATAGTTTGATCCGGCTTAAAATGAATAATCGTCCCACTCTTTTTGGTCTTTCCTTTTTTTTCTAATGTACCGACTGGCTTCCCACCGTTTTCAAATCGTTGAAAATAGGTTTGTCCATCACGATGGATCGTTACTTCCAGCCACTCCGATAAGGCATTCACAACAGCTGCACCAACTCCATGCAGACCACCACTCGCTTTATAACCACCTTGTCCAAACTTTCCACCCGCATGTAAAACAGTTAAAATAACTTCTGGTGTCGGCCTGCCTGTCCGATGTGTGCCCGTTGGCATACCACGACCACTATCTTCAACAGATACACTATTATCTTTATGTATGGTTACATTTATAACATCACCAAACCCACCTAAAGCCTCATCTACCGCATTATCAACAATTTCATAGACAAGATGGTGTAAGCCTTTCATATCAGTACTTCCAATGTACATGGCTGGTCTTTTTCGAACTGCGTCAAGACCCTCTAATACTTGAATCGAATCATCTGTATATTTCATGGATTCATTCACCAATTAATCATCGACTCCTTTCAAACTTCTATCCAAACATGGAAACTACGTTATATCATAGAAAAAAATGAGTACATTGTAAAGACAAATTCATTTCCGATAATAAATTAACCTAAAAACCATCGTACCCTATGTTAAGGGCATATGTATACTTTAATAGGAGAAAGTTAATCATTTACTTATGAATCGTACCTTTTTTTGACAATAAAAAGGATGACTATCATCGCCATCCCTTTTTATTGTACTATTTCACGAGCACAGCGTGTACGACTTTGATACATAAGTCCATAATGACAGTGAAATCTCTCTCTTTCAAATAGTCATATGCCTCTTCGTTGACGACCCCTTGTTGCGCCCAAAAGACACGGCAATTTGTAGCGGCAGCTTCCTTGGCAATGTCGGGTAAGAATTCCGGTCGGCGGAACACATTGATAATATCGATCTCTTCCTCAACATCCGCTAAACGAGCATACGCCTTTTCTCCGAGCACTTCATCAACTCCAGGATTAACGGGGATAATTTTATAGCCATTATCCTGCATCGCTTTTGATATTTGATAGGACGTTCGTTCTGGATTGCTTGATAGTCCTACAACAGCAATTGTCTTAGCAGAGCTTAGTAATTCTTTAATTTGCTCATTTTCCGGATTTTTCCATGTCATCGATAATTCCTCCTCTTAATTTTGCAGTAAGTTTTGCTCTATTAAATACTCTTTCGCAACGGCAGCTGGTGAGGCATCCTCATAATCCACCTGATAATTCATCTCCCGCATCTCATCATTGGTCACTTTCCCTGCTAGTTGATTTAAGATCTCTTCTAACTCGGGATATTGTTCCAACGTTTCCTCTCTCATCAATGGTGCACCTTGATAAGGGGGAAATAAGTTCTTGGGATCATCTAATGTTTGTAAGTCTAATTCAACAACATAACTGTCCGTTTCATAGGCATCGATAATGTCTACATCACCTTCAGCCAAAGCAGTTTGCCGAATACCTGGTTCCATCGATCGAACGGTAGCAATGTCGAGGTTATACTGTTCCTGCATACCTACATACCCATCATAACGATCTTTAAACTCTAACGTAAATCCAGCAACTACGTCATCTTGCACCTGCTCTAAATCACCAATGGACTCCAGATCATATTTCTCAGCAAATTCTTTTGTTGTCGCCACCGTATAGGTATTATTAAATGTCATCGGTTCTAAAAACTCCATTTGATAGACTGCTTTCATCCCTTGTTTTGCTTGTTCATACACGTCACGGGAATCATTACTTTCAGCACTTTCTCCCAGGTGAGTAACGATTGCTGTACCACTAAATTCGGGAAACAGATCAATACTTCCTTCTTCTAGCGCTGAAAAGACTAACTCCGTCTTCCCGAGGCCTGTTTTTAGATCGACCTTTAAATCCGTCGCATCTTCGATTAAATATTTATACATATTGATTAAAATAGCAGGTTCTGCACCTAATTTACCACCAATTACGATGTCAGCATCCTTGTCTTTAGCGAATAATAACGGGCTCGCCACAACAAGTATAGCAATAATTAACATCGCAATGAAAGATTTAAAGCCTGCCCGCTTCGATAAATGTTCAAATCCACGTAAAATAGAGTCTAATATAATCGCTAATAATGCAGCTGGAATCGCTCCTAATAGGATTAAATTAACATCCCCACCACGATCCAAGCCTAATAAAATTAATTCACCTAACCCGCCAGCACCAATAAGGGCTGCAATTGTCGTTGTCCCCACAATAAGTACCATAGACGTACGAATGCCCGCCATGATAACAGGCATCGCCAGTGGCAATTCAATTAAGGTCAGGCGCTTTAATGAATTCATCCCCATCCCTGTCGCGGCTTCTATTAAATTTGGATCAACTTCGTGAACCCCTGTATATGTATTCCGTAAGATGGGCAATAAACCATAAGCTGTCAACGCAATAATAGCAGGAATTTTACCAATGCCAAATAGCGGGATTAAAAATGCAAGCACGGCTAAACTTGGAATGGTTTGCATAATCGCTGATATCCCAATGATCGGTTCCGCTATCCGACTGTATCTCGTTAAGATTAAACCGATGGGAACCGCAATAACAATAGCTATAATAAGGGATATCAAGGAAATTTGCAAATGTTCCCAAATGGTTTTTAAAAGAATATCTTGTCGCAATGTAAAAACTTCGATAAATTCACTCATGTCTGAATCACGCCATTTTCGATACTGACACTGTCTTTAAAGTAGGCAACGATATTTTCATAATTCAAGATCCCCACAAGTCGATCTCCTGCTAATACGGGAAAATCGATCTGCTGACTTGATTGGAGATGCTCGGTAGCCTCATATAATTTCATGTCATTTGGCAAGGTTTGGAGTTCCACCCTCTCTCCGTTAACAACAGCGCCAACATAGTGGTGATCTTCTGCGATAATAACGTGCCATCCTTCCTGTTGATCCGGCTGATTTGCATATTCCTGTTCCGTCATCGTGCGCGACATCGAACGGTCGGCAATGACATCGATCGCCGTATGCCAGAGCGATTTTTTCCCTCCAATAAACTTTTTTGCAAAAGGGGTCGCTGGATGCAGGATTAGTTGCTGCGGTCTGTCGACTTGGACAATCTCGCCTTCTCTCATCAAGCACACTCGATCACCTAGCGCTAATGCTTCATCCATATCGTGGGTCACAAATACAATTGTTTTTTTGATCTCGGTTTGTAACTGACGAATATCCTTTTGCAATTGTTCACGACTAATGGGGTCCAGCGCACTAAAGGGCTCATCCATTAGGATAATATCAGGATCTGCAGCGAGCGCTCGAATGACACCAACTCGTTGTTGTTGGCCTCCCGACAGTTCATGTGGCATGCGATTTCGATATTTATTTGGGTCTAAACCCACCATCTCAAGAAGCTCCTCCGTACGTTGCTTAATCCGATTTCGATGCCACTTTTTCATTTCTGGTACCACTCGAATATTTTCTTCAATGGTTAAATGAGGAAATAAGGCGATTTCCTGTAATACATACCCAATGTTCCACCGTAATTCATGTATTTTGTAGTCTGCTATATTTTTACCTTTTATTAAAATGTTTCCACTTGTTGGTTGAATGAGTCGATTGATCATTTTCATGGTCGTTGTTTTCCCGCAGCCGCTCGGCCCGATTAATGTGACCAATTCCCCTTCATTAATTTTCAAGGAAAAGTCTGTTAAAGCTTGTGTTCCATCGCTGAATACCTTTTCTACATGTTGAAATTCTATCATCATAATCTTCCTTTATACTATTTTAACTATGAATCACAATGCGTTTCATAGTATGATATGTATACATAGTAATTTAGTCATTCCCTCTACCTACTAAATATAAACGCAAGCAGGACTCGATCCAACTCATATGATCGAGCCGTCAATTGAATCGACGCTTTGTTTATACGTAGGTGCCTGTCATCGTAAGCATACAGGATTAGATTAATACATGAAAGTAGGTAGTCAAATGGAATATATTGTCTTTGCAATCATTGCCTATATATTAGGCTCGATTCCCTCCGCATTAATCGTCGGAAAAGTAGGCTCAAAGGTTGATATTCGAGAACATGGAAGTGGTAATTTAGGTGCGACCAATGCCTTTCGTGTGTTGGGTATAAAATCCGGGAGTATTGTTGTGATTACGGATATCTTAAAGGGGACAATTGCCACCTTGCTCCCCTTGTTGTTCGGTGCTGATGTCTTTCTATTGGTTATCGGTGTATTTGCAGTGCTTGGCCACACCTACCCCCTATTTGCTAAGTTTAAAGGTGGTAAAGCTGTGGCAACTTCTTCCGGGATTATATTAGGTGTCAGTCCATTATTATTTGTTGTCATGGTCGTTTCTTTTTTATGTTCGTTATATATCTGGAAATATGTATCACTGGCATCCATGATTACGGGAGTCATATCAATCCTTGTTACCATTTTCCTCCGAGACGTTGGGCTTATCCTTATTGTGACGATCTTAACCGTATTTGTCTTTTATCGACATAAGGAGAATATTATTAGAATAAAAAACAAAACCGAGCCTAAAATTACCTGGATGTAATCGATACAACAAATGAATAAGAACGTATAAATTGAATAATGACAAGCTCTTACGTATAATTTAAGCACATTAGCAAGCATTTTAAAAGGAGATAAGGCAATGAATAATACCACGCTAGGTAAAGAACTACCTAATAAAGCTGAACGCCATAAATTATTTGGTTCTGTCAACCCTGGAGTACGAACAAAACCGACCAAAAAAAACGAGATGTCAGACTTACAAAACATTAAAAAAGATTTCCTTTTTGATTTAGATGTTGTTGGGATTACAAAAGTCAAACATCCCATTACCATAAACAGCAACTTACAGCCGAGCAACCAAACGACGGTCGGAACGTTTCAATTTTCGACAAGCATCAAACAAACGAGCAAAGGAACGAACATGAGCCGATTTACAGAACAATTAAACCTTTATCATGAACGGGGATTTATCGTTGATTTTTCAACTCTAAAAACTTTTACAAAGGAATTGGCGGAACGTCTGGAGCAAGACGATGCGACGATAACAGTTGAGTTCCCTTGGTTTTTTGAAAGAAGTGCACCAGAGTCGCACCTCAAAGGGATGAATTACGCCGATCTAACCATGTCCGTCTCCTATGATGTGCATGATGGATTTACGATCAATGGCGGGCTGTCCGTCTCCATTACGACCCTTTGTCCTTGCTCAAAAGACATTAGCGAGTATAGTGCCCACAATCAACGGGGACAGGTCACCATGGACATTCAATTGTCTACTGATTTTAATGAAGATGAATATGATTGGAAAGAACAATTGCTTGAAGCGGCAGAAAGTAATGCAAGTTCTCGATTACATCCCGTCTTAAAAAGGCCCGATGAGAAGGTCGTGACGGAAAAGGCATATGAAAATCCAAGATTTGTTGAAGATATCGTTCGCTTAGTTGCCGCCGATTTGTATGAACTGTCATTTGTAAACCAATTTAAAATAACCTGCCAAAATGAAGAATCGATCCACATGCATGATGCCATTGCTTCACTTAGTTTCGATAAGCAAGCGGGGCAGACATTAACTTAAAGTAAAGAAGGCTTTTGATAATGAAATATATACTAATTGGTTTTATTCGATTCTATCAAAAGGGAATTAGTCCATTTAGACCACCTACTTGTCGATTTCTTCCTACCTGTTCTGAATATGGTTTAACAGCAATCAAACGATTTGGCTCTATAAAAGGCAGCTATTTAGCAATCAAACGCATTAGTAAATGCCATCCATTACATGCAGGTGGGATTGACCTAGTTCCAGAAAAGAAACAGAAGGACAACGAGAGAGGGATGTAATCATGGGATTAACCATTACAAATGATGTAGCTACATGGTATAAAAGAGAGTTGGACATAGGGTCTGAGCCATCATATATTCGCTTTTTTCCTCGGTATGGTCACGGTGGACATATTCCTGGGTTTTCGATGGGAATTAATCACGACAAACCGAAGAAAACATATGCATCGACCGTAGTAGAAGGCATTACTTTTTTCATTGAGTCTGATGATGCTTGGTATTTTGAAGATGTTAGCCTTCAAGTCACCTTAAATGAAGATCGAGACGAGCCAGAATTTAACTATATTCCTCAATAATGATAGAACTTAAAAAACCGATGAACAATCAAAAATTGTTTATCGGTTTTTTTGTGATCAGCGCATTTATATGTAATTTCTATTCTGTTTAATGAATTTCATAATACCGGTTTAACGCCACCTCGATACAACATATATTTTCGTTGAACCTTTCTTAACTACATATCGCATCGATGTTGCTGGTTTTGGTAATTATGATATTCATTCTGTTAACTATCTTTTAGTGTTTGGTCTACTCTCGTAAGCTTAAACTTTTCAATATGACTCCACTGTCCCTCTTTCATAAGCATATCCAATTGTCGATCCCCGAATAAATCAAAATGTGGAAAGTGATCACGTTCGTGAATCCAATGTGGTTGCAAATCATGTTGTGCTCCCCACTCGATTAACATGGATAGATTCCTACAGCCTACTTTAGTCACGGTATAGCAGCCCGGAAAACGCTCATCCGTCCAAAAGTGAGTTAAAAAGGCGATTTTTCCAGCTGCAACATCTTGTTTCCATGCTTGCAGTTCACTTCTCGTTATACCAAAGGCCATCGTTATTCTCCTTTTACATGCTTCTCATATGCTTGATGCCAATCTGGAAATGCTTTACGTAGTGATAGTGGTCGGAATGTCTCCTTATTAACAATGACATGTTCCGTATAACCACTAACAACTATTTCATTCGCTGCATTGATTATGTGATAGCCATATGTCGTTCGAACCCCATTATACGCTTCAATCCATGTTTCAACGATGACTTTTTCATCATATCGAACGGGTTTTTTGTAGGAAATCCGGACATCCGTAACCGGGGATACGACTTGGCTTTTTTCCATATCCGCATAATTAAAACCTAAGGATTCAATCAGTTTTGTACGACCGATTTCAAACCATACGAGATAATTCGCATGATAAACAACGCCCATTTGATCTGTTTCTTGATATCTTACCTCAACCGTTGTGCGCACTATTTTCAACATCATTACCCCTTTCCTATACTCCCCATAATATCATAATCTCGCATCATTCATTGGACAGACGCTTACAGAAAAAAACAGCCCCAAAGGTGGTGTGTTGGGGCTGTGCAATTACTTTAGTTGATTGTGATTGTATTCATCCGTTATCTCTTCACGCATGCCGTCAATAGCTTGCTCGCGGCGGCGATTCTTTTCTCTAATCGTTTCTTTTTCCTCATCACCGAGGTGTGTCATCGTTTCTTTTGACTTCTCGATATTTTGTGCAGTGTCCTCGACCATTGCTTGTAATTTCTCTACATTATCACTTCGATCATCGGGATTTGGTTTATTGTCATGATTCGTCACCTTTGTTTTTCACCCTTTCTTCCTCCCCCTTATTTTTTCAAAGAATGCAGATAATATACAAAAAAACAGCCTTTATCCAAAAAACTGGATAAAGGCTGTTGGTAGGACTGAATTACGCTTTTAGCTTACTGCGCAATACGGTTTGTAAAATACCGCCATTACGATAGTAATCGATTTCGATATCACTATCAACACGTGCAACAGCGTTAAATTTAGTTTCTTTGCCATCTTCATCTACTGCTACGACTTCAACAAATTCGTTTGGTCGAACATTTTCACTTACAGCGATATTGAAGTTTTCTTTTCCAGTTAAACCAAGTGATTCAGCATTTTCACCTTTTTCAAAGATTAACGGTAAAATACCCATCATCACTAAGTTTGAACGGTGAATACGCTCGTAACCTTCTGCGATTACTGCTTTCACACCAAGTAAACCAGAACCTTTTGCCGCCCAGTCACGAGATGAACCCATCCCGTAATCTTTACCACCGAGTACGACTAGGCCTGTGCCTTCATCTTGATACTTCATTGCTGCATCATAGATAGGCATGACTTCTCCAGTAGGCCAGTGTGTTGTATAACCACCCTCTGTGCCTGGTGCAAGCATATTACGAATACGAATATTCGCAAATGTTCCTCGCATCATTACTTCATGGTTCCCACGACGTGACCCATAGGAGTTAAAGTGTCTTGGTGAAACCCCTTTATCTTGTAAATACTGTCCTGCTGGCACATTCATACCAATTGCTCCAGCTGGTGAAATATGGTCCGTTGTAATGGAATCGCCAAAGCTAGCAAGAGCTCTTAAATTACTTAAAGGCTGAATCGAATCTGGCTCTTTTGATAATCCTTCAAAGAATGGTGGGTTTTGAATATATGTAGACTCATTATCCCATTCAAACAACGGCTGATCTGTCGTTTCAATTTCATTCCATTTTTCATTTGAAGCAAAGAGATTATCATATTCTGAACGGAAGATTTCAGGTTTAATAACGTCGTCAATCTGTGCTTTGATTTCTGACATTGTTGGCCAGAGATCTTTCAGATAAACGTCATTCCCTTCTTTATCTTTTCCAAGCGCTTCTTTAGCTAAGTCAATATCCACTGTACCTGCAAGAGCATAAGCAACAACAAGTGGTGGTGAAGCTAAGTAGTTTGCTTTTGTTAATGGATGGATACGACCTTCAAAGTTACGGTTACCTGATAGGACGGATGAAACAGTCAAATCATTATCCATAATCGCCTTTTCAATTTCTGGACGAAGTGGTCCTGAGTTTCCAATACACGTTGTACAACCATAACCAACTAAGTTAAAGCCTAATTCATCAAGATATGTTGTCAGTCCTGAATCGTCTAAATAGCGTGTGACAACAGTTGAACCTGGTGCAAGGGATGTTTTAACATAATCTGGTACTGTTAATCCTTTATCAACTGCTTTCTTCGCTAATAAACCAGCACCTAACATAACATGTGGATTCGATGTATTCGTACATGATGTAATGGCTGCAATGGCAAGTGATCCTGTCTTCATAACAGATGTTTCACCATTTGGATGTTCCACTGTTATTTCTTTATCGAACTCCGCGTCTTCTAGGCCAAACCCTTGATTTCCAACAGGAGCTGTTACTGCTTTATTAAATTCCTTCTGCATGTCTGATAAAGGAATTAAATCATGTGGACGCTTAGGTCCAGCTAAGTTTGGCTCTAGTTCAGATAGGTTGATTTCTACCTTCTCTGTATACTCTGGATCTGGTTGATCTGATGAATACCATAAGTTATTCTCTTTACAGTATTTCTCAACAATATCAATTTGTTTTTCCTCACGGCCTGTTAGGCGTAGGTAACTTAATGATTCCTCATCAACCGGGAAGAATCCACAAGTCGCTCCATATTCTGGCGCCATATTAGAGATTGTTGCACGGTCTGCTAGTGGCATGTCTTTCAAGCCTGGACCATAATATTCAACAAATTTACCGACCACATTTTTCTTACGTAGGACTTGTGTAACTTTTAATGCCAGGTCCGTTGCTGTCGTTCCTTCTGGGAAACTACCAGTAAATTTAACCCCGATAACCTCTGGTGTTGGGAAATAAGAAGGCTGTCCAAGCATTCCTGCCTCTGCTTCAATTCCGCCTACACCCCAACCAAGTACGCCTAATCCATTGATCATTGGTGTATGTGAATCCGTACCAACGAGTGTATCAGGGAATGTGTCAAAACTTCCTTCATCGTTTTCAACAGCATGCACAACATCGGCTAAGTATTCCAAGTTTACTTGGTGAACAATACCGGTTGCTGGTGGTACCGCACGATAGTTATCAAATGCCTTTTGAGCCCAGTGTAAGAACTCATAACGCTCCGCATTTCGCTCAAATTCTAAGTCCATATTTCGCTTTAATGAGTCTTGTGTACCATACTGATCAACTTGTACAGAGTGGTCAATAACAAGATCCACTGGAACCTCTGGATTGATGTCATCTGGATTTCCGCCCATATCAACCATTGCTTTTCGTAATGAAGCAAGATCAACTACAGCCGGTACCCCCGTAAAGTCTTGTAAAATAACACGTGAAGGTTTAAATGGTACATCGATACCTTCTCCTGCTTTCGTTCCCCAATTTGTCAATCCCTCAATATGCTCATCCTTAATGACTTGTCCATCATATTGACGTAAGACAGATTCTAATAGAACACGTACGGAGAACGGCAAACGTGAAATATCTCCTAATCCAGCTTCTTCTAACACTTTCAAGTCGAAATAGTTGTACGTTTTACCATTCAGTTCAAAATTCTTTTTAGCGTTATATTTATTCGCTTTCCCCATAGATGTAAAATCCCCTCTCGTTTTCCTACACTTACCTTTTCAAGGTGGTTGATTCATGATTAAACAAAAAAATTAATCAGTTCATTACCCTTGATCATTTCTCATATATAAATAGAAGACTGCAAAAAATCCTCTATTATATATGTTAAATGAATTGATTGTATATGACAACTCTTTTGTGTCACTACTTGTATATTAAAAACTTATTTGTTTCGATAAGTATTACTTATAGTAAAACGAATAATCTAAAAGACAACGTTATAGATTAAACATCCTCACGATGATCTCTAGCAAGTGGTAGAATCATTCGAAAGATATTCCCACTTTCATTATTCGAGATGATATTCAATTGCCCCTCATGTTGGGCTAATATTTTCTTCGTTATCATAAGTCCAAGACCTGTCCCGCCTGATTTTGTAGTGAAGTAAGGTTCCCCCAGGCGGTCTAATACCTCTTTTGGAATGATTGGTCCTTCATCCATTACATCCACTTGAACCTCGTTTTCCAACGAATTGACCACAACCTGAACGACGCCATCTTGCTCTGTTGCTTCGATCGCATTTTTAATAATATTAATTAGGGCTTGTTTCACTTGCGACCGATCACAATAAACTTCATCTTTTCCTTTCGCAGTCCAGTCGATGATAATACCTTGCGTGTTCGCCAGTGAACGTAAGAGAATGATCACATCTTTAATCATCGACTGAATGGATTCAACTTGTCGATTCTCTGTAAAAGGTTTGGAGATAAATAAAAGTTCGGAAGCCATGACTTCAATTTTATCAATTTCATCAGCCATAATTTTATAATAGACTTCTTTTTGTTCTACTCCACCTTGTAACAATTGTAGAAAGCCTTTTAATGAAGTCAGCGGATTACGAATCTCATGGGCAATGCCTGCTGAAAGTTGGCCAGCGATAGCCGTTTTCTCGGATTCCATCATACTCTTTTCTACTTCTTCCGGATTTGTCATATGTTTAAAGGCACCAACATAATAAACGTGCTCCTGATCAATCACCTTGGCAATGGTGCTGTCAAAGAAGCTATTTGTATGATTGGCATGTGGGATCGTGAATTGATGCACTTTTTGCTGAATCCCCTGATTCATATGATGAAGTAAATGGGTAGCATCTTCACTTGAAAAGATTTGTTTCCACTTCATTCCAAAAAACTCGCTTGGTTGATAACCTAATAATCTGGTAACCGATTTCGTGATAAATAGTAAGTTACCTGCTTGATTCCATACCGCTATTATTTCTTGACTATGTTCATCGATCCATTCTAGGATAACGGTCGGCATGGAAGCTAGATTATCATAATATGGCTTCATTTGTTCGTTAAGGTCTACTGTTCCGTCTTCACTCAATCATTTGCACCCCCCTTTATCAAAACAAAGTTAAAGTTGATCCTTGCTCATACCATCAGTATAATGATAAAACGTGTGGAATTATGACATAAAAATAGATTTGAGCAAACTCTTTACATTGAAGTTATGCCTATGATTGGTATAATCTATAGGAAGGCAACCGTTTCAAATAAGTTTATTCGTCTCTTTAGCCGAATGACTAGGAAAACAATACGTATATAATAGATGTTTCTTCCAAGTGAATCAATTTCATAACTGCCTAAACCAGCTGTTAGCGATAAATCCGTATGATGAAATTCACGAAAGTATGTGGCCTTGTATTTATGGTACTATAGATTACTTGAAAGACAAATTAATATTATCTTTTTATACATACAATCTTGTAAAAAGGGAGATAAGTGAGTTATATGTCAATTTTTGTTGAATATTCTATTGTTTTATGGTGTCTCTTCATGATTGTTTTTATGTCAATCGGTGGATTCTTCATGTTTCGTAAGTTTCTAAAACAATTGCCAAAAGCAGACGGGAATTCGGCAATGGATTGGGAACGGCACTATATGGAACACACGATTCAGATGTGGGAGCAAGAGGAAAAGGACCTATTAGAAGTACTGGTTTCACCTGTTCCCGAAATCTTTAGAGATGCCGCCCGACAATCCATTGCAAGTAAGATCGGCGAACTAGCTTTAGAAAGAAACGTTGATAAAATAACGCGAGAAATCTTGATAGAAGGCTATATCATCGGAACCCCAAAACGCGACCATCGTTTTCTTAGGAAGAAGTTAAAACAGGAAAACATTGATGTTACTCCTTATGAAAAGTTTTTTTTATTGTCAAAGGATGATTATGCAAAGGACTGGAAAAGCAATTATTCAAACGAATAAAACATGCGCTTTACCTTTAAACAAAGGATAAAGCGCATGTTTTATTGACCTTGTTCATCTAATTGTTTTGCTAGTTTTTGATATTGCCATAACATCGACAACCGCCAGGAAAAAATCATCCCTAACGCAAGTAAGTAAAACATGCCACTCGTTTCTCCTGGAGAAATACTACTTCCAATCATAAGCTTAAAAGCGACCCGAATAAATAACAAACCAAATAATATAATGATAAATGCTTTGGACGGTATTAAATAGATCTCCTTATCGCGAATCTCAAACCGTGATGTTTTAATCAAAAATATCGAAAAAAGGATGCCAATACCGAGCGCCTCAAAAACTTCTAACCAAAGAACTTGAAAGACTGGAAATAAAAACATGAGTGCCCCAGAACTCATAAATAAAGGCGGCAAAATTATCCTTTTCCGGGATGAAGGTTTTTCTGCCGTTTTTAATCGAATAAATATCATGGTTATACCCATGAAAATAGCAACAACAGTACTTATTATCACCCAAGGCATGTTAATTCACTCTCTCTATGAATAGTACGTGATCAGCACTGTTTTATTTATAAACAATATTAGGTTGGCAGCTAAGACTGTTGCCTACCATTAAAAACCGAACCAACCAAACCATCCAGCTAAAAATGAAGTTAACTTTGTCATCCAGTCAAAAAATAAAGCGATACCGACAACAATCATAATGTACCCACCGATTTTCATAATTTTATCACTGTTTCGCTTGATCCAATTCAACCTGCCGATAAAGAATGACAGGATTAAAAAGGGGATGGAAAATCCTAATACATAACTGATCATTAGCATCATACCCATCTCAGGATTTGATGCGGCCATGGAGATGACAATGACTAAAATCGGTCCCATACATGGGGTCCATCCTAAGGAGAACGCCATACCGATTAAATAAGAACCGAAGAATCCTGCAGGACGATTTTTAAAGGATACTGTTTTGCTTCTCATTAAGAAGTTGAAGTTCAATATGCCCGTGATGACGAGCCCGAAAAAGACAATAAGAACGGCCCCGATTTGCCGGATGACCGTTTGATATGTATTTAGAAATTCACCTACGAATGAAGTACCGAAACCAAGAATGATAAAAATACTTGAAAATCCTAATAGAAACAAAATCGTATGAATCATACTTTTTCTGTTTAACATTTTATTTTCTTGACTAATTCCTTCTACACTCATTCCCGTAATATAGGATAAGAATGCTGGATATAACGGTAAGACGCAAGGTGAAACAAATGATAATACCCCCGCACCAAAAGCTATAAAAATATTTATATCTGTCATCATGTCCCTCCTTCTCCAAATCCTCTATTTAGATTATCACATATTCTATCGTTATACGGCTACTTATTTGACAGTTTGCTGACAAATCAAGGGTTAGGCCACCCCCCATCGATATTCGATAAGGGCTGACTAAAGTCCAATTTATAGGATACAATCTCCCAACACAATATCAGACATAAATCCTTTACGCACCTTCTTTGACTCTTTAGGCAGAGCCACATTTTTCATGAACCATTCTTTCAGATATTGCCCCCATAACCAGCTAAAAAACATAAAAACACCACCAATCTACATGATTTTTAATTAATCATTCATAGAATAGGCGGTGTTTAAGAAAAGTTAATCTACATGGCTATAACGTAACCCTGTAGCTATTAAAACTCAACCATTATAATTTTGCTATGTTAAGAATGCTTTATCTGAACAGCGTTCTAGAAAAATACCGTGATTTATTTATCAGTTTGGTTTTCCATCGAACGCATCATCTGATTTATTTTCTTTTGCGATGGTTTTTGACCCATTTGCATCATTAATGTACGTAGCATTTGCTCATTAATTGGTGGATTCTTTTTCAAATAATTCATCATGTATTTTCTGGCAATGAAAAAGCCTAAAGCTAACCCTGCAATCAATGCAACGAGTGCAATTAAAACAATCCAAATCGTGCTCATATCACGCTGTCCTCCTTCATTTGTTCCTGTTTATGTAACTGAATGAATTTCATAATTTCCAAAATCAGCTACATCGATACGGCATGTAGTTAAGAATGATTAAACGAAACTATACGTTGTAACGGTGTGGCGCTAAACCGGTATTATGAAATTCATTAAACTGTTCCTTATATAGTATAGTAAATCAGGGATAAGAATACAATACTTGTCTGTTATTAAATTGCCTTCTTTTCGTAATTGGCGAAATCCATCCATAGTTCTCCTGATTATTTCCAATGATAAATAAAAAGGGATGATAAGATCGCAAAATGGGAAAGAGTAGATCTTCAGCAGTATCTAAGGAGTCACAGTAAAATTTTAACTGTTTTTCGCAGATGTGCAAAGCTAAATACTGGTGGTTATTTGATATTTCTAGTTGATGATCGTGGATTTCTATCTTGTCCTTCCGATCACAAAATTGCGTTACATGATGAATGAGTTTTCTTCTAGGGAAGTGGTTTGTAATATAATTATATTGTCCCGATAAATCCTGACGTTGTTCATCTTCTTGGTAGGAGCGTATAAAACGATATAATATATCACTTTTATGAGAGTAATGATAGGCAAACTCCTTCTTTATCCAAAAAATAGAATACTCGTCCAACAGAATCCCTCCTAGTGTATACGATCGTACCCCAAATGAACTTCATATCATGTCAGAGTGTGGTATATTTTTTCACTAGTTTTGTCGATGATACGTTGAAATCTCTCAATCAGCGTATATGAAGAGAAATAATCTGGATAGCAGCGAGATAAGCGATTTAAGGTTCTTTGTCAAATAACGTTGGTGAAGAATTTTAAGTCGATGAATATTTAATTAAGTGGAACGATAACAATCAAAGCTTGCGCTCTTATTTCGCTGACTTGCACTACAGTCGACAGGCTTTCCGCGGGCACGGCCTCAGCCTCCTCGGAAGAAAACCACTTCCTCCGGGGTCTTCGGACTCGTGCTGTTCCCGCAGGAGTCCATCGACTTCCGTTCCAGTCAGCTTAAAGAGTGGTAATTTCATTATTGCACACACTTCAATGTCTGTTTAAGCAGCGTTGGGGGGTGTTTCTTTATGTCCTGTATTGCATGTGGCTTCTACAGGTTTTAGCTTGAAATGGAGCATGATTCGATTCTTAACATTCATGAAGTTTCTGTAGCCATATGCGACTCTATGAAGTACTTTTATCTTGTTGATCCCTTCCATCCGTCCATTATTATATGGGTAAATAAAACGGTTTTTAATGTATGGATGGTGTTTTCGTAACGTCTTTAAACTTGTTTTCATGTAGCTTGATCTTAACTTAGTGCTACGTCTTTGTAATATGCTCTCTAATGCGCTGTAATCGCGATTCGTCATTGACTGCAATAATTTTTTATACCACCATTCTTACAACATATCGGTTCGTAGGTCAACTTTCTGGTAACATATTTAAAAGTTTTTCCTTTTCGTATCCCTTCTTTTACACAATTCTCTGCAAAGATAATATTTGTGTCTTGAATATCGAGTAGATTTCTTATATCATTAGAAATAGACAAGTGATTTCCCTCCGGATTATGGTTTTCATCGACTTATATTCTAC
>Ga0209487_1000036_pt1 | contig 125742 bp, 107 predicted proteins | sample Poulit2012_FD_187524 | JGI IMG/M metagenome (GOLD analysis project Ga0209487, IMG submission 187524) | Agricultural soil microbial communities from Georgia to study Nitrogen management - Poultry litter 2012 (SPAdes) (version 2) | ecosystem: Environmental > Terrestrial > Soil > Agricultural...
CCTCGCGCGCGAGGTGCCCCGTGACTGCGATCGAGGCCGGGCGCGCCCTCCGCGAGCGTCGCCGCGCACCGGGAGCGGGGCGCACCGCGGGCCGGAGTGGACGAACCCGGCCGCACATGTCAGACCCCCCAGTCATACTCGCTTGTATGACAACCGGCCTCAGAACAAGGGAGTTCCTCTTGGGTTCGTCTCCACCCGTCACCCTCGACGTCGACACGACGCCGGCCGCTCCGACGCTTCGAGGAGCTCGCGCGATCCTGCTGATCAGCGCGCTCGTGCTGACCGTGCTCGCGTTCCAGCTCAACGCGAGCCTCCTGTCCCCCGCCCTCCCGCAGATGGCCGCCTCCCTGGGAGTGAGCATCGCGGAGATCTCGAACGTCCAGAGCGCCTTCTTCTTGGCGGCCTCCGTCCTGGGAATGGTGATCTCACGCTGGTCGGACACGATCGGGCGGCGCAGGGCGCTGTTCGTCTCCCTCGGACTGCTCCTGATCGGCTCGATGCTGGCTCTGGCGACCTCGTCGTTCGCCCTGCTCCTGGCCGCCAGGGTCCTGCAGGGAGCCTCCTCCGCAGCGTTCACGATCGCGTTCCTCGTGCTGTCCGAGGAGCTGACCGGCAAGCTGTTCGGCGTCGCCGTCGGTGTGGTCACTGCCGTCAACGGCGGGCTCGGGGGCCTGGACGGCTACATCGGGGGTGCACTCACCGACGCCCTCGGATGGCGATCGCTCTTCGCGGTGATCCTCGCGCTGGGCATCGTGGCCACGGTGATGGCGATGATCTTCGTCCCGGGACGTCGACCTGCCGAACACGCCCGGATGGACTGGCTGGGAGCCCTCGTGCTGGCGGTCCTCCTCGTCTCGCTCACGCAGTTCATCGGCGCCGCCTCGTCCCGGGGGCTCGGCAGCGGAACGCTCGTGCTGCTCGCGATCGTGGTTCTCTCCGCGGTCCTGTTCATCAGGGTGGAGCGGCGCGTCCGGCAACCCCTGATCGCGGTCTCCGCACTGCGTTCGCGCTTCGTCTGGCCGGTCATCGCGAGCACGTTCCTCACGGTCGCGGGAGTGTTCTCCGCGACCAACTTCACGGTCGTGATGCTGAGCCAGGACGTCGAGGTCGGCTACGGGCTCGACGCGACGATGTCCGGTCTGCTCTTCCTCACCCCCGCGGCGGTGGCAGGGGTGGTGGCCGCAACGTTCGCCGGTTGGGTGGCGCAGCGCGTCGGATGGGTGCACACCCAGCGCATCGCGACCGGGATCCTGGTGGTGCTCATGGTGCTCGTCGCGCTGTCGGCCACCGAGCAGTGGGTGGTCTTCGCACTCCTGATCATCACCGGCGCCTTCTACATCGGCACCTTCCAGACCACTGCCAACGGGCTGTCCGTGCTCAACTCGCCCCCGGACGCGCCGGGATCACTCCCGGGGATCAACGGGGCGCAGTTCGGGCTGGGAGCCGCCGCCGGTATCGCCCTGGTCGCTCCCCTGGCGGATCTGGCCACCGAGATCGGTTACCGCTCCGCCTTCATCGTCTCAGCGGCACTGGTGGGCGGTGGCCTGATGTGCTCGCTCATCCTCAAGCCCGCAGCGGCAGCGCTGCCGGCTGCAACCACGAAGGAGTCCCTCGCATGAACAACCGTCCCCTCCTCCTCGACTGCGACACCGGTATCGACGACGCCCTGGCACTGACGTACCTGCTGAACTGCGACACCGACCTCGTCGGCATCAGCACCGTGAGCGGCAACACCTCGGCACAGCAGGCGTCGGCCAACACACTCGCTCTCCTGGCGCTGGCCGGCCGACCCGGCATCCCGGTCGCCGTCGGCGAGCACGATCCGCGAACGGGGGCGTACCGCGGCGGAGCCCCCCATGTCCACGGCGGCAACGGGGTGGGGGATGTGTCCCTGCCCGGGGCCGGCACTCCCTCCGACGAGACGGGACCGGAGATGCTGCTGCGCCTGTCCCGCGTGCACGCCGGTGAGCTCGATGTGGTCGCGATCGGTCCGCTGACGAACATCGCGCGCGCCCTCGACCAGGATCCCGCCCTGCCGCAGCGCATCCACAGGCTCATCATCATGGGAGGCGCGGTCTGGGTGCCCGGGAACACCACCGACCACGCAGAAGCGAACATCTACAACGACGCCGCGGCAGCGGCCCAGGTCCTCACCGCCGGTTTCGACGTGACGCTGGTACCGCTGGATGTCACCCTGCAGCACACCTTCACCGATGACGATGCGGCACTCCTCGAGGATTCCGGGCATCCGCTCCACCTCGCGCTCGGCACGATGCTGCGCCGCTACATCGACTTCTACGAGTCGGTCGACGGCGTGCGTGCCGCGCCGCTGCACGATCCCTTGGCAGCCGCGATCGCCACCGGTGAGGTCGCGATCACCGCAGCGCGCTCGGTGGCGATACAGGTTCTCGCCGAGGACACCGAGGACCGTGGCCGCACCATGGCCGCCGACGGTCGGCCCCAGGTCCAGGTCGTCACGGGCGCATCCGCCGACGCGGACGCGGCCATCCGTGCCCGTCTCCTCAGCACGAGCCGCCATCAGGGGGTCACCCAGTGACGGCCTCTCCTCGTCTGCCTCGCCTCGCCGTCGTCGGCAGCGTGAACATCGACATCACCCACCATGTGGACGCCCTGCCCACGCCCGGGGAGACCGTGCTCGCGAACACCCGGGAGCTGCACCTGGGCGGCAAGGGCGCGAACCAGGCAGCCGCCGCCGCGCGCCTGGGTGCGCAGACGACGCTGCTCGCGGCCGTCGGGGACGACGAGCACGCACGCTTCGCACGAACGCAGCTCGAGCGCGCCGGGGTGAACATCGATCACCTGTGCACGACCGCACGGCCGACCGGGACCGCGGCGATCGCCGTCGACCCCGAGGGTGAGAACCTGATCATCGTCGACCCCAGCGCCAACGCGGAGCTCGGCCCGGTGGCGTCGCTCGGCGGCGGTGACACGCTCCTCCTCCAGCTCGAGGTCCCGCTCGAGGCCGTCACCGCGGCCGTCGAGGCCGCCACGGGATTCGTCGCGCTCAATCTCGCTCCGGCGCGGCATCTGCCCGCGGCCACACTGGAGCGGGCCGATCTGATCATCGTCAACGAGCATGAATGGCGTGCCCTTCCGGAGCTCGCCGGCTGTCGCCGCGTCGTCGTCACCTCCGGGAGTGAGGGCATCGATCTGATCGAGCACGGCGCGGTGGCACTGCATGTGGACGCCGTTCCCACCGAGGTCGTCAACACCGCCGGGGCGGGAGACGCGTTCAGCGCAGCAGTGACCCTCGGCTTCGCTGCGGGCCTCGACCCCCGGACGGCGCTCTCCGTCGCGGCCGCCGTCGGCGCCGAGGCCGTCGCGGATCCTGCCTCGCAGCCGCACTTCGCCCGCTACCAGGACTACCTGGATCGAGCATGAGGATCGTCGCCACGCACGGCGCGGACCTGGCATGGGGCGCTGCGCCCGCATACGACATAGTGAGTCAGATGGATACCGATACTGAACACGCTCTGGGCGGCGCCATCTCCCCGACGGCGGGAGTGCCGCTGCGCGTGGCCGTCTACATGAGGATCGATGAGGCGATCCGCACGGGGGCGCTCCCCCGCGCGAGCCTGATCCCGTCCGAGGCCGAGCTCGGGGGCCGCTTCAACGTCTCTCGCACCGTGATCCGGGAGGCGCTCCTCCTGCTCGAGGAGGACGGTCTCGTCCACAGCCGGCGTGGCATCGGCCGTTTCGTCAGCGACCACCCGCCGCGCAGCGGCATCGAGCGCCTCGAGCCCCTGGAGCGGCTCATCAGCGCCGGCCGACCGGTGAGGATCACGCGCACCGAGCACACCGAGCAGACCTCGACGTCCAGCTTCGTCACGGACTTCCTCGGTGGGGACGGGCACTCGTCGTCGTGGTTCATCGAGAGCGTCATCGGCGATGGATCCGGCCCGATCGCACTCACCCAGGAGCACCTGCCGGCCAGCGAACGGCTCGACGGTCCCCTCTCCCCGCTGCGAGACGTGCTGGCCTCGCTCCCGGCCGATGCCACCTTCCTCGGAGCCGCCCACGCAGCGGGGCTGCGCTTCAGCGGGACGAGCGAGATCACCACCGGGACCGCGGGAGCGACCCGGGCAACGCTCCTGGGGATACCGGCCGCTCAACCGATCCTGGTCCTCACCCGGTATCTGCGGTTCGACGGCCGCCCCGCCTTCCTCTCGAAATCGCTCATCAACCAGCACGAGACCACCATCTCGATCACGCATCACGCCTACTAGGAGGTTCCCCATGCCCGACCACGACTACGACCAGCTTCTGCGGCGCGCGATCCAGGTGTCCGCGGACGCCCGTGCCCACGGCAACCACCCCTTCGGGGCCATCCTCGTCGCCCCCGACGGCTCGATCGCGCTCGAGGCCGAGAACGCGGTCGTCACCGAGAACGACGTCACCGACCATGCCGAGACCAATCTCGTGCGGAAGGCCTCGCGCACCATCCCCCACGACCGCTTGGGCGACTACACCCTCGTGACGTCCTATGAACCCTGCACCATGTGTTCGGGGGCGATCTTCTGGTCAGGCATCGGCCGCGTCGTCTACGGCCTCTCCGAGACGGGGCTCCTCTCGCTCAGCGGTGACCATCCCGGCAACCCCACTCTCGATCATCCCTGTCGGCTCGTGCTCGCCGCGGGTGGCCGCCCGATCGATGTCATCGGTCCGCTGCTCGAGCAGGAAGCCGCCGTGCCGCACACCGGCTTCTGGGGGGAGTGAGGGACCCGACGCGTTGGTGCGCAGTCCCGTCTCGGCGAGGTATCCCACGGCGAGGTCCCCCGCGGGCTCGCCCATCCGCGGGACGAGGAGTGGGTCCTCCCGGCGGGGGCGAACACCTTCTGCCGCACGAGGTCATGACACTACGCGCGTTCGGCGACGAGGCGGCCTCCCTGGTCCACGCGGATCACCCCGCTGAAGTCGCTGTCGGCCGCGGCGGCGTGGAGGGTGGTGGCGAGGTCATCGGCAGTGATCGTGGCGGTCATGAGCTCGACCATAGGAAGCGCCTGGTCCGCTGGCGAGGTATTTTCCCGGCGCAGGCCGTCGCGCGGCCGCTGCTGCGCGGCCCGTGCGCCTCGGGCCGGTCTGCTCGGCGCGAGCCGACGGCAGCTGCCCTACGCACGGTGAACGCTCGTGTACTATAGTGAACATGTGTTTACACGCTGATGACCGCACCGCCCGGGCGAGAATTCGAGATGGGGCGTTGGAACTGTTCGCCGCGTTCGGGCCTGACGCGGTCACAGTCCGTGGTATCGCAGCGCGGGCCGGTGTGTCACCGAGCCTCGTGATCCGCCACTACAACTCGAAGAACGGGGTGCGCTCCGCAGTCGACGCTTACGTCGTCGACGTTTTCGAAGCGATGATGGCCCAAGTGTCGGCCCCCAGCTGTGATGAACGGTCGGAACCGGCTGTCCCGCTGTCTTTCGTTGAGATGGTCACCAAGTCCCTGCCGCACGACTCGGCGATCCCCGGCTACCTCGGGCGAATGCTCATCGCTGGCGACCCAGCGGGATCAGCCCTTTTCCAACGCCTACACGACGTGAGCAAGACAACGTTTGCGGACATGATCGCGAGCGGGTCAGCAACCCTTGGCCACGACCCCGACGTGCGCGCGGCCTTCTTGCTGGTCAACGACCTTGCGGTGATGATCCTGCGAGACCGGCTCACCGAGGTGCTCGGCGTCGATCCGATATCGCCGGATGGGCTGCATCGCTGGGGAACCGAGGTACTGAGCGTCTATCGAGGCGGATTACTTCATGACGCAGCACCGAGCTCCAGCGTCCAAGGCCGGGGAACGGACCTCCCGACTGAACGCCAGGATGAGAGGAATCCCTCATGAGCTCTGTCCGACCGGGCGCAGAAACTACGAGCAACACAGACGATGCGCCATCGTGGGTGCTGGTCGCCGGGGCGACCGGATACATCGGCCGTCATATCGTCGAGGCGCTGCACGATGCCGGCTACCGTGTGCGCGCCCTGGTTCGCAATGAAGCCAAACTGGAGCCGGTGGCCCATGCGTGCGATGAGGTCGTTCTCGGCGAGGCCACTGATCGCGACAGCCTCAAAGGCATCTGCGAGGGAGTCGACGTTGTCGTCTCCGCACTGGGACTGCGGACGCTGCGTCGTCACCCCAGCGCCGACGACGTCGACCTGCGCGCGAACCAGAACATCCTCGAATGCGCACAGGCCGCGAGGGTCAAGCATTTCGTCTTCGTCGGCGTCCTCGCCGGCGAGGAGATGATGTCAGAAGTGCCGATCCTGCGTCCCCGCGAGCGATTCATCGACGAGCTCAGACAATCCGGGCTGAACTGGAGCGTGATCCGGCCCACCGGAGCGTTCAACGACGGAGCCGAGATCTTCCGGATCGCGCAGCGAGGATGGGCATTCATGCTCGACGATGGCCACCACCGGATCAACCTGATCCACCCGGCCGACATCGCAGACGTCACAGTCCGCGCCATCAGCGACACACAGCTGCACGACACGGAATTCGGAATCGGCGGGCCGGACACGTATTCACACCGTGAGCTCACCGACCTCGCCGCTGAGGTCCTCGGCAAACGGCTGCGTCCGATCCACCTGCCCGGATGGACGGTCGACGCGGTGGCGGCCGTGCTGCGCCCCTTCAACAGAAACGCAGCCGGATTCATGCGCTTCTTCCGGCACACCCTGAGCAGAGACATGGTCGGCGAACCAGTCGGCAACCACCACCTCGGCGACTTCTACAGAGAGCTCGCCGCGAAGCAGTAGGGCACAGCCGGATACGGGCTCGACGATAGCGATGCGCCGCCACATCATCCAGCAGGCGGGAACCGCGCCATCGCTGTTGACGCTTGGCCAGGCAACGTCGGCAGCGGGGCAATTTGGGTCCAGGAGCGATCCATGGTCCCTGAACTGTTCGTCCTCTGGGACACCCAACGTAGTCATGGATCGTGTGGTTCAGAACCTCCAGCGCGAGGGTCAGATCGCGGATCCGTCTCGCGATGTCGTCGCGCCGCTCATGCGTGATGTGCCGACGCTCCGCGGTCATGGTCGGCCATGGCTGACGAGCTCGACGCACCGCTCGAGGTCCCCGCATCATGATGCGCGTTGCCACATGCGAGTCGATGTCAGATCGGCACGGCCTGGATGACATGCCGTGAGTCACAGCATGTGCCTGTGCATCGCACGGGTGTCGACTAGCGTTTCCGCTGGCAGATCGGACAAAAATGACTTGAGCGATTCATGAACCGCTCGCGCACGATGGTTGTTCCGCAACGCGTGCACGGGTATCCGGCACGGCCATAGACATTGAGGCTCCGAGCGAAGTAGCCGCTGCGGCCGTCGACATTCACGTACAGCTCGTCGAAACTGGTCCCTCCGGCCTGCAGGGCTCGCTCCATCACGGCAGCGGTCTCGCGCAGGATGGTGTGCGTCCGGCGCTGGCTGAGCGCGGCCCCGGGGGTGTCGAAGCGGGCGCGGGCGGCCCACAGCGCCTCGTCGGCGTAGATGTTGCCGATGCCGCTGACCAGGTCCTGGGACAGCAGCAGGGTCTTGATGGCGGCGCGGCGGGTGCGCAGGCGGCGGGCGATCGCAGGCAGATCGGCAGCGGGGTCGAGCACGTCGCGCGCGATCTTCGCGGCATCGGTGGGGATCAGCGCATCGGGGCTGCCGGCCCCGGCGGGCGAGGCATCAGCGCCCGGGACCAGCTCGGAGGTCCAGATCCCTCCGAACAGTCGCTGGTCGATCAGATCGATCGCGCCACCGTCGTCCAGGTGCAGGGTCAGGCGCCGGTGGCGCAGCGGATCGGGGGCAGGGCCCTCGGACTCGGGCGGCAGGATCTGCTCCGGGGACGGCCCGGGGGTCCGCACCCGCAGCTGTCCGCTCATGCCCAGGTGCCCCATCAGCGCCTCCCCGAGCTCTGCGCCGTCTTCGTCGGCCAGGCGCCACCACAGGAACTTCCCGCGCCGCACCAGCGCGGTCAGCGACGATCCCTCCAACCCGCCGCGCAGCCGGTCCGCGCCCCCGACCTGCCGGCGGATGATGCGCGGGTCGAGCACCTCGACCTCGGTGATCGTGCGGCCGACGGTATGGGGCAGCAGACCGCGCCGCACCACCTCAACCTCGGGCAGCTCCGGCATGTCTCAGCCTCTCGGGATCAGGGGCTCGCCACGGGCATCGAGCACGGTACGCACCGCGTTCTGGGCGGCAGCGAGCTCGGCGTCCTTCTTGGAGGCGCCGTCACCGCTGGCCGTGACGATCTCGGGGATCGTGACGGTGGCGGTGAAGGTCTTCTGGTGCTCGAGGCCGGATTCGGTGATCAGGTAGCTGGGGCTGGTCCCGGTCTCGGCGGCGATCTCCTGGAGGCGGGACTTGAAGTCGTAGCTGGCCTCGAGGAACTCGTCGGAGTCCAGCAGCGGACGCATCAGCTCCAGCACGAAGCGCCGGGAGACGTCCTGCCCGCAGGCCAGATGCACCGCCCCGATGACGGCCTCGGTCGTGTCGGCCAGGATGGAGGCCTTCGAGCGTCCGCCGGTGAGGTCCTCCCCGCGCCCGAGCTTGACGTAGGCCCCCAGGTCCAGGCGGGTGGCGATCACCGCCAGCGCCCGGGAGCTGACGGTGCCGGCTCGGCGGCGGGCCAGATCGCCCTCGGGCAGGCTCGGGTGGGCGGTGTAGAGCTGCTCGGTCACGGCCAGCTGCAGCACCGCGTCCCCCAGGAACTCCAGTCGCTCGTTGTGGGCGACGCCGTCGTTCTCGTAAGAGTAGGAGCGGTGGGTCAGGGCGAGATCGAGCAGGCCGGATTCGCGCAGATTGGCGGCTTGCCCTCCGTCCAGGGGCAGGGCGTCCAGCAGGCCCTGGGGGTCGGCGGCGGGCCGGGTCCGGCGGGACCGGGCCATCAGCGATCCTCCTTTTCGCGCGCGTCGTCGGAGCTCCCGGGCTGCTCAGAAGAGTCCTCGGCCTGCTCGACGTCGTCGGAATCCTCCTCGAGCAGCCCCTGCAGCGCCGCGAAGCGAGGGTCGATCACATCGTGGAAGTGCTCAGGATCGTCCTCCATGCGGAAGCCGCACTGGGAGCACAGACCCGGGCAGTCCGGGCGGCACAGGGGGCGCTCGTCGGCCTCGACCCCGATGGTGTCGCGCACCAGGGGGCCCAGGTCCACCTGGTCGTCCTCGAAGAGGACGGCGTCCTCCTTCTCCTCAGCGGTGAGCTTCTCGGGATACATGAACAGCTCGTCGATACGGACGCCGATGTCCTGCTCGACGGGGTCCAAGCAGCGTGAGCACTCCCCCTCCAGGTGCGTGGTGACGGTGCCGTGGACGTAGATGCCCTCGACGACGGACTCGAGCTCGGCCTCGACGTCGATGGTCTCGCCCTCCGGGACCTGCATGGCCTGCCCGCCGGCGTCGCGGGCGGGGGCGGTGATGGTGTGCTGGACGGTGCGGTGGGAACCGATGCGGCCGGCCAGGTCGACCGCATCGAAGCGCAGCTCGGTCTCCAGCGGTGAGTTCGAGGATGTCTCGGTGGACATGATGGTGCCGTCCTGTTCGTGAAGAAGCGGATGGGGGCGGGCGGGGAACCTATCAGGATACGTCCGGGGCGGCGACGAGCGCCTGCTGGGAGGGGCCCGGGAGCATGTTCGATACCTCACCGCCCAGGGCGTGGACCTCCCGCACCAGGCTGGAGGAGATGTGGGCGAGGGAGGACTCGGTGAGCAGGAAGACGGTGTCGATCTCGGCGAGGTGACGGTTCATGCGCGCCATGGGCTCCTCATAGGCGAGGTCCAGCTGGGAGCGCAGTCCGCGCACCACCGCACCGGCGCCGATCTCCCGGCAGAAGTCGACCAGCAGTCCCCCGGGCAGGGTGCGAACCTCGACGGTGTCGGCCAGGTCCTCCTGCGCCATGGTGGCGGCGATGGCCTCCTTGCGGGCGTCCAGCCCCAGCAGGCCCTTCTTGCTGGGGTTGTGGGAGACGGCGATGACGACCCGGTCGGCCAGGGCGGCGGCGCGACGCGCCAGGTCGAGGTGGCCGAGGGTGAAGGGGTCGAACGAGCCGGGCAGGACGACGGTACTCATGGGATGCCACTCTAGAGGGTCCGCGCGCCTCACCTGACGGTTCGTGCGAGCGCACCCCGGTTATGTGCGTCGAACACGATCGAGCGCGCCAACCATGGTCGTGCGCGCCAACCACGGTTGTGAGGTGCGCGCCCCACATGGTTTTGCGCGTCCCGCAGCCGTCGCCGACTCTCCACCGCACGGAAGCGATCCCCTGGGCCGGTCCCGGGGGTGGTCGTCAGCCTCTGGCACGGCAGTTCGGGGTGCCCGTTCAGTGCAGGGCGACGCCCACCTGGTGGACGCCGTCGTCGCCAACGGATTCGATGGTCAGGGTGCCGGTGACCCCGGCGAGCTCCCCGGTGCCGGAACCGGGAGCCAGCACGAACTGCAGCTGCGGTTCGCCGGCGTCCATGGTGCCCAGTTGCTGGAGGGCGATGGTGCCGCCCCGTCCCTCGAGCGTGCCGTCGAAGATCTCGAGGGCGACGTAGCCAGCGCTGCCGGTGGCGGGGTCCCCGGCTGTGAGCATCGCGCCGTGGCTGGTTCCTTCGAGGGCGCCGTTCCAGGTCTTGGTGAAGTCGAAGCGGGCCGAGCCGTCGATCAGGCTCTGCCCCGGATGCATCTCGATGGTGAAGGTCGCGGTGCTGGTCATCGGGTCTCCTGGCTGCGGGCTGGGGCCTCGGCACGGGACGCACCCTCATGCCGGGCGCGGTACTCCGTGGCCAGTATCGCCCATGCCATACCATCCAGCCAGCGCCCGCTGCGGTGCAGGGACTCCTGACGGAACACGCCTTCGCAGCGCAGGCCGATCTTCTCCATGATCCTTCGGGAGGCATGGTTGTCGGCGAAGCAGGCGGCCTCGACCCGGCGCACCTCCAGGCCCTCGAATGCGATACGCAGGAGGGCCACGGCGAACTCGGTACCCAGTCCCTGCCCCTGCTGGCGGGGGTCGAGCACCCAGCCGAGCTCGGCCTGCTGCCCGCGGGCCTGCTCGGCCACATCGGTCTGGGACCAGGCATCCTGACGCTCAACCTTGCCGACAGCGATGATCCGCTCCCCCTGCAGGGCCACCATGGCGTGGGCCAGGCCCGCTTCCCACCGCTGTCGGTGCTCGGCCTCATCGGCCGAGAGCGTGGTCGTCCACTGCTGGACCTCGGGCAGGCGGTACCAGGGCCAGATCTGCGCGGCGTCCTCGCTGAGTCCTGGGCGCAGCTGCAAACGGTCGGTGGTCAGGGGCCAGTCGAGGTCGCGGAGTGTGAGAGACACAGGATCACGGTACGGGAGGCTCCGGTGCCCCGTCAGCCAATATTCCGCCCGATGGCCGGGAGCGCTGCCGGGAGGCCGAGGGATCTGACCGGCCGCTCACCTTGACCGTGACCCACCTGGCCGTGACCCACCTGGCCGTAGCCCACCTTGGCCATAGTCCGCGTCGCCGCCACCCCGAGCTCTGCAAAGATGTTGCTATACGAGCCGGAACCCACCACTTCGCAGAAGTCGATGGGCAAGTTGGAGAGCTCGATGGAGGCGCTACGGCCATCGGGCTGCCTGCGCCACCTCGAGCTCTGCAAAGATGTTGCTATACGAGCCGGAACCCACCACTTCGCAGAGGTCGATGGGCGTTTCGGTCGATGGGCGTTTCGGTCGATGGGCGCTTCGCTCGGATCGAGGGCCTGGAGGGCCGCCGGCTCAGTCGACGATCGGGCCGCCGTACTGCAGCACGGTCTCGCCGTACTTCTTGGTTCCGTCGTCGGCCCAGCCATCGGGCCACTGCAAGGGGCGGGTGCGGCTGGAGCGCTCGATGACGGCCAGAGCGTCATCGGCCAGCACCGGCCGCAGCGTCACCAGCAATTCCTCGAGCCCGTCGATTGCCAGGCCGTAGGGCGGGTCGAGGAAGATCAGGGTGAAGGGTTGCGCTGGAGGTTCCTCGAGGAGCTGCTGGACGTGGTGGAGCGCCTTGCCGGCGTGCACCTGGCACCGATCGGCGATCCCGAGCTCCTTCGCCGTAGCGCACAGGGCCCGGGCGGTGGGCGCGTGCATCTCCACCATCACCGCGTCCTCGGCCCCGCGGGAGATCGACTCGAAGGACAGCACCCCGGTACCGGCGAACAGGTCCAGTACCCGGCCCCCCTGGAGCGTGTCCCACCCGTCGAGGCGGGAGAAGAGGGCCTCGCGCACCCGGTCGGCGGTGGGCCGGGTGCCCCTGCCCGGCGGACCGGGGACGAAGCGCCCTCCCAAGGCGCCGGCGATGATGCGGGGCATCTCAGCTCCTCTCGAGCGTGTTCTCGGCGGCGCGCAGACGGATCGCGACCGCGGTGGCGAGCGCAGGGTGCGCGGACAGCTCGGGATCCTCGCGGACCAGAGCGAAGGCGTCCTCGCGCGCGGTCCCGATCAGTTCCGCGTCGCGCATCAGATCCAGATGCTGCAGGGTGCGCCCCAGACCGGACTGCTCCTCCCCGACCAGGTCGCCGGCGCCCCGCCGCTGCAGGTCCAGCTCCGCCAGTTCGAAGCCGTCGGTGGCGCCGGCGATCATCTGCAGGTGCCGGGAGGTCCCGGAGCCCTCCGGCGCACGCGTGTCGAGGAAGGCGATGCCGGCATGCTCCCCGCGGCCCACTCGACCGCGCAGCTGATGGATCTGGGAGACGCCGAAGCGTTCGGCGTCCAGGATGACCACCACCGAGGCGTTGGGGACGTCCACACCCACCTCGATGACGGTTGTCGCGACCAGCAGGTCGATCTGTCCGGCGACGACCTGATCCATCACGCGCTGCTTCTCCTCGGCGCCCAGTCGCCCGTGGAGCAGACCGATCCGGGCCCCGGCCAGCTCGGGTCGATCGGCCAGTCGCGAGACGGTCTCGGTGACGCCGCGGGGCGGCGGGGCCGGCTCCTCGCCGTCCTCCCCCGCGAACAGGGCCTGCGGCAGTGCGTCCTCGGAATTCTCGTCGATCCGGGCGCACACCACGAACACCTGGCGACCGGCCGCGATCTCCTCGCCGGCGCGCTGCCACATGCGCTGCTCCCACGCGACGCGGCCTTCATGGACCACGAAGCTGGTGACCCCGGCACGCTCTCCGGGGCTCTCCCTCAAGGTCAGCACGTCGAGGTCCCCGACGGTCGACAGCGCGGCCGTTCGGGGGATCGGGGTCGCGGTCATCACGATCACGTGCGGGCTCTGGCCCTGTGGTCCCTTCTCGCGCAGCCTGCGCCGGTGATCGACGCCGAAACGGTGCTGCTCGTCGATCACCACCAGCCCCAAGGAGGCGAACTCGACCGACTCGGTGAGCAGGGCGTGGGTGCCCACGACGATGCCGGCCTGCCCAGAGGTGACGTCCAGGAGGGTCTCGCGGCGCGCGGCAGTGCGCTGGGAGCCGGTGAGCAATCGCACCCGGGTGGCGTCGGGGTGGCCGTCCAGGCGACCGGCGGCGGCGAGGTCCCCCAGCAGCTCGGTCAGGGTCCGGTGATGCTGTTCGGCCAGGACCTCGGTCGGTGCCAGCAGCGCCGCCTGGTGTCCGGAATCCACCGCTCGCAGCATCGCCCGCAGCGCCACCACCGTCTTGCCCGATCCGACGTCGCCCTGCAGCAGCACCGAGCTGGGATGGGTGCGCTGAACCCGTTCGACCAGCTCCCGGCCCACCTCCTGCTGACCGCGGGTGAGACGGAAGGGCAGGCGCTGGTCGAAGGCGGGCTGCAGCGGGCCCTCGGCCGTGAGAGAGGGGGCCGGGGTGCGGGCGTCGATCGCACGGCGCTGGCCGAAGATCGTCTGCAGGACGAAGGCCTCCTCGAAGGCCATGTAGCGTGTTCCGGCGGCGGCATCGCTCTCGGTCCAGGGTGCGTGCAGCTTCTCGACCGCGTCGTCGAGCGGGAGGATGCCGCGGGCATCGAGCACCTCCTGCGGCACCGGGTGCAGCAGACTGCCAGCGAACTCCAGTCCCTTCTGGGTGGCCGAGCGCATGGTGGCCTGTTTGATGTTCTGCTTGAGAGGGTAGACGGGCAGCGGGCGCATCGCCTCGCGCCGCCCCTGCGGGGTGTCCTCGAACTCCTCGTACTGGGGGTGGGTGAGCTGCGGGTGGCCTCGCTGGTCCCGCCGTGCCTGGCCGCGCACCAGGATCTGGGTACCGCGAGCCAGGCGGCCCCGGTGCCATTCCACCTGGTGCGGCCTGGTCAGGAAGAAGGTCAGGGTCAGCTGCTCGTCGCCGTCGGAGACCTCGGCCTCCAAGATGAAGCCATGACGGCTGCGCATCCTGCGATCCTTCACCTCGAGCACATGCACAATCGCGCTCATCTCCTCACCCTCGCGGACCTCCCGCAGGGACCGCAGCGGGGCCGGGACGCTGTAGCGGCGCGGCGCGAAACGCATCATCGCGTCGAGGTCGCGCACCCCGAAGGAGGCCATGGCCCTCGACTCCTTGGGGGTCAGCAGCTCCCTCAGCGGCATCGAGCCGTGCGGCGCCGCCTGCTTCCTGGCCATCGCGTCCTCCTGCCCGATCCGCCGGTGCCCGGCACCGCTGTGCTGTCCCGGTTCGCTGCCCTCACGACGCAGACCCTGCGTGCGATGATGGAACCGACCGGGACCATCGTGCCAGGCCCCTGTGACGCTGTGGTGGAATGCACAGGCAACAGCCTGCACCTTCCCTTCTGGGGAGGACTCCTTGTGGGATACACTTCCGTGGTTGCCCTGATCTTCGCGACCGCTCGTGCGTGCGGCCCGAGGTCACCGGCTCCTGAGAAGGCTCCCGCTCTGCTGGCCGGTGAGCACTCGCAGGGACGGGGGCACCCGTACAGATTTCGATTCTTCAGGAGACGACAGTGGCTTCCACGTGTGACATCTGCGCCAAGGGCCCGAGGTTCGGCAAGACCGTGTCCCACTCGCACCGCCGCCACTCGCGCCGCTGGAACCCGAACATCCAGTCCGTGCGGGCCATGGTCAACGGCACCAGCAAGCGTCTGAACGTGTGCACCTCCTGCCTCAAGGCAGGCAAGGTGTCCAAGCTCAGCGCCTGAGCGAGCGGCACCGGCCGACTCATCCCGCGAGCCCTCTCCCGATCCGGGAGGGGGCTCTCGTGCGTCCCGAGGAGAGCGGCACCACCACATCGCCGCTGGTCAGGTCTGATCCAGGGTAGGATGTGGGACGAACAATCGAATACGCCGTCGATGCGCAGCGGGAGAGTCCCGCCATGGCGGGCGCCGTAGGAGCAACCTCCCCGGGAATCTCTCAGGCCCCCTCACCGCTGCGCGAGGTGACTCTGGAAAGCACCCCATCGGGTGCACCCAAGGTGTAAACGGGCCCGGCCCGCAAAACTCTCAGGTCCGATGACAGAGCGGGGAACTGCCCCTGTCGTCGGGCGCCGTGTCATGGCGCCCTCCTGTGAGGAGTCTCCGTGGTCCAGATCGGTTCGGCGCGCCGGAGTGCGCCCACACCGGCTCGCCCCGCCCCCGTTGCCCGCCGGACGGCCAACCGCCGTCTCGGGATCGTCGCCGTGCTCATCTCCACCGTCGGGATGGGGCTGTCCGGTCTGTTCGCGCGCCTGGCCACGCCTGAAGGTGCCGCCACCGGGGAGGCTCTCACCCTGGGCCGGATGGGGGTGGGCGCGCTGGGGATGCTCGCGATCCTCGCCATGACGGGGCGCCTGTCTCAGCTGAAGGTGAGATTGTCGGGGTCCGTCGTGCTGGGCGGGCTGCTCCTGGGCCTGTCGCTGTCGACCTATCTGTCGGCCACCGTCCTCACCGACCTCTCCCGTGCCGTCGTGCTCCACTACCTGGGACCGGTGCTGTCGACGGTGCTGGCCCGGGCGGTGCTCAAGGAGCGCATCTCCCCTGCGGACGCGCTCTCGCTGGGCGTCAGCTTCCTGGGGATGATGCTCGCCGCGGGAATCCTGGGGACCGGGACCCCGGTGGGCACCGGGCAGGACACGCTCGGCACCCTGCTCGCTCTCGCCTCGGGCGTCTTCTATGGTGCGGCGCTGCTGTGCTACCGATTCCGCTCGGACATGCCGGCTGATGCGCGCAGCTTCTGGAACTTCGCCTTCGGTGCCGTCGCCACAGCCGGCCTGGTGGCGGTGGTGCGACCCGATCTGTCCGGGATGACCGTGACGAACTGGGCCTTCGCTGGAGCCTTCTTCCTGATCTGCGGGCTGCTGGCTCTGGGGATGCTGGTGGTGGCCGGCAAGCATCTGCGCGCCGCGGAGCTGTCCGGACTCTCGTTCACCGAGGTGATCGTGGCGACCACGGTGGGCGCCCTGGTGTTCGCCGAGCCGTTCAGCGTGCCGGTGGCCCTGGGGATCGTGCTGATCATGGTGGCGGCGGTGGTTCCGCTGGTCAGCGGCAGTCGAGCGAGTGCTCGGGCAGAGGGAGCCGGGGAGCCCGTGGGCGCCGGTGCGTGACGGCCCGAGCGACCTCGCCGACAAACAGCGTCTTCACGCTGTACTCACATGATTCGTGGATAAGTGCTGTGTCATGGCCGTCGCGGCCGCGGCACGCGACCACCGCAGCGACTCCCATCGAGCAGGGAGCGCGGTCACGGGCACCTCAGACCTCGACCTCGGCCCCCTCGAAGGTCGAGGTGTCGATGACCACGCGGAACTTCACATCACCGGCGACCACCCGCTCGTAGGCGGCGTCGGCCCCGTCGATCCCCACGGTCTCGATGACGGCCGCCAAACCGTGCTCGGCGCAGAAGTCGAGCATCTCCTGGGTCTCCTCGATGCCGCCGATGTTCGATCCGGCCAGGACTTTGTTGTTGCCGATCAGGGAGCCGAAACCCACGGACTGCGGGGCGGGCGGCAGGCCGACCACCGTCATCACGCCGCGCGGTGCCAGCAGCTGCAGGAAGCGATCGACGTCGATATCGGCGCTGATGGTGTTCAGGATCAGATCGAACTCGCCGCGGTGGTCGCGGAAGAAGTTCTCCTCGGTCGTGGCCAGCACGCGCGCGGCCCCCAGTTCGAGGGCCTCCTTCTCCTTGCGCAGGGTGCGGGTGAGGACGGTGACCTCGGCGCCCATTGCGGCGGCGATCTGCACACCCATGTGGCCCAGGCCCCCGAGCCCCAGCACTGCGACCTGCTTGGGGCGTCCGTCGATCCTCTCGCCGGCGCCCCACCGCGCCAGCGGCGAGTACGAGGTGATGCCTGCACACAGCAGCGGTGCGGCGACATCGAAGGCCATCGAATCCGGGATGCGCAGCACGAATCGCTCGTTGACGACCACCTTCTCGGCGTAGCCGCCCTGGGTGATGGTCCCGTCGACATCGGTGGCGTTGTAGGTGCCCACGTTCCCCTCGAGGCAGCTCTGCTCGAATCCCGCACGGCACTCCTGGCAGGTGCCGCAGGAGTTGACCAGGCAGCCCACGCCGACGCGATCGCCGACCTTCCAGGCCGTCACGGCCTCACCGACCTCTTCGACGACGCCGGCGATCTCATGGCCGACGGTCAGCGGGAAGTGCGCCTCGCCCCACTCGTTGCGGATGGTGTGGATGTCGCTGTGGCAGATCCCGGCGGCCCTGATGTCGATGACCACGTCATCGGGCCGGGGATCGCGCCGCTCGATGGTCGCGACCCGGAACGGCTGATCCGGTCCGGTCTTCTGCAGGGCCTTGACGGTGATCGGCATGGGGGTGGTCCTCCGGGACGGGGCTGAATGGTGCACGGGGTGCGCGGCACGCGAGGTGCCCGGCGCCGACAGCCTATCCATCACTCGTGGTCAGGAGGCGTATCGCACGGGGGAGAAGACCGGTCATCCGAAGTGGTCGAAACCCTCGCCGGCGATGGGGCGTCCCCCCAGCGTCATGGCGCGGCCCGGTGCCTGCGAGGTCCGCAGGCGGCCGATCACCCGGAACCCCGGGGGCACCCGACCGGGGGCGAAGGCCGCGAGCATCGCATGCTCCTCGGCGCCGTGGAGCACCCACTGCCAGGGATCGGCCCCGAGCTCGGCGGCCAGCGGTGCCAGGGCGCGCACATCCGGGGCCAGGGCCTGTTCATCGAGGTCGATGGCGACCTGTGAGGCGGCGGCCAGGCGTCCGCCGTCGCGGATCAGCCCGTCCGACAGGTCCATCATGGCGTGCGCCGAGCGGCCCGCGGTCCAGCCGAGACTGAGCTGCGGGTCCGGGGCGTTGTGCCAGACCACCAGATCGGCGGCCGCGGGATCCTGGATCCCCTCGAGCTGGATGCCGGGGTGGGCGGGATCGCTCTCGTCGACCCGGACGCGCCCGGCCAGCACCAGCGCCAGACCCGCGGCGGAGCGGCCCAGGCGGTCGGTGCCGATCGCCAGGACGTCCCCGGGGCGGGCTCCGGAGCGGAGCACCGCGGGCCGCCCCTCCTCGAGGGCGCCCACCGCGGTGACGGTCACGGTCAGCTGCTGGGCGCGCCCCAGGTCCCCGCCGACGATCCGGGCCCCGTCGGCCTCCGCCCGGTGGGCCAGCCCGATGGTCAGCTGCTCGAAGGACGATGCGGGGGTGCTCACCGGGGCGGACAGAGCTGCCACCAGGGCCACCGGCCGAGCTCCCATGGCGGCGACGTCGGCCAGGTTCTGGACGGCGGCCTTGTGGCCGATCCAGCGACCCGCCGTGGTGCGGGGCAGGAAGTCATACCCGTCGACCAGCGTGTCGGTGGTCACCACCAGGCGCTCGGAGGGCAGCCGCACCACCGCGGCGTCGTCTCCGGGGCCCACCTCGATCTGCTCGCCGTCGGCCAGGTGGGGGAGCATGCGAGCCAGGAGGCCCGCTTCCCCGAGATGTGTGTCGCCTGCCATGGCCCCCAGTGTGCCGGATGCGCGTGCTCACCTCGTGCACGGGTGTCCCGGGTACCCTCGACGGGTGCTCGCTCCGCTCCGCTCCCTCCTGCCGGACGTCCGCCTGCCGGGCTCCCGTCTCCCGGGCCCCCGCCTGCCGGCCCTCGCCGGCATCTGCCTGCTGACAGCGGGTCTGGCGGGCTGCGGCACGGTGCGGGTGCCCGCCGGGGAATTCGCGAGCGATCCTGTATGCGCACAGATCGTGATGGGCGCCCCTGAGCAGATGCTGGAGATGGACCGGGTGGAGACCTCCAGCCAGGGCACGGTTGCCTGGGGCAGCGGGGACGACACCGTGGTGATGCGGTGCGGTGTGATCCCTCCCGGCCCCACCACTGATCAGTGCACCCGGCTCGAGGACGGTGCGGGGGTGCAGGTCGACTGGATCATCCAGGAGCTGGATGGCGGCGTCCTGCAGTACACGACCTATGGTCGTGAACCCGCGATCGACCTCACGGTGCCCATGGAGGCGGCCGGTGATCAGCCCTCGGCGGTGCCGCTGTCGGTGGCCCGCCTGGTCGAGGACAACATCGAGGCCACCGACCACTGCGTGGGACCCGGCGACGAGGCCTGAGCGCTGCTCAGCGCGGACCCAGGCGGCGCCGGCGCGCCTGCTCGACGAGATCGGTGATCAACTCGGAGTACGGGAGCCCCATGTGCGCCCACAGCACCGGGAACATCGAGTACGGGGTGAATCCTGGCATCGTGTTGACCTCGTTGGCCAGCACCTGACCGTCCTCGGTCACGAACACGTCCACCCGGGCCAGGCCCTCCAGGCCCAGCACCTCGAAGGCCCGGGCCGCCACCTCGCGGACCGCTTCGAGCTGGGCGTCGGGAAGATCGGCGGGGACATCGATGCTGACGGTGCCCTTGCCGAAGTACTTGGCCTCGTAGTCGTAGAACTCGAGGTCGTCGCCGACCTTGACCTCCCCAGGCACGGTGGTGCGGCATTCGCGGCCGTCGATGCCCTGCAGGACCCCGCACTCGATCTCGCGGCCGACGACCGCCTCCTCGATGAGCACCTTGGGATCCTCGGCGAAGGCGTTCTTCAGCGCCAGGTCCAGCTCCGCCGGATCGTTGACCCGGGTCACGCCCAGACTCGATCCGGCTCGGGCTGGCTTGACGAACCACGGCAGAGGATGGTTCTCGCACAGATGCGCCTGCACCCGGCGGCCCTCTCGGGCCCACAGGTCCTCGTGGAGCACGATGCCGGGGGCGGTGCCGATGCCGGCGGCGCGGAGCATCTGCTTGGTGGCGGCCTTGTCCATGCTCGCGGCGGAGGCCAGGACCCCGCTGCCCACGTAGGGGATGTCCAGCATCTCGAGCATGCCCTGGACGGTGCCGTCCTCCCCGTAGGAGCCATGCAGCAGGGGGAAGGCCACGTCGATCTCGGCGAGCTGCTCGATGCGCCCCTCGCGCACCACGCGCAGGGCGGCCGGGCGGCCGGGGCGGTATCGCTGCTCGGGGAGCAGCACCTCGGGGCCTTGCGGATCGATCTCCGGGGTGCGGCCGTCGACGAGCGTCCAGTCGGAGGCATCATCGGAGACCAGCAGCCAGCGGCCCTCGCGGGTGATGCCGATGGCGATCACGTCGTAGCGGTCGCGATCGATCGCGGCGAGGATGCCGCCGGCGGTGACACAGGAGATCCCGTGCTCTCCGCTGCGGCCTCCGAACAGGAGGGCGACGGTGGTTCTCATAGCGGCAGGGTAGTCACTCGGGCCGCACGGATCGTGACAGCAGAGCCGTGGTGACCTGCTCGATACCCGCATCGTGATCGACGACATCGACCACGGCCCGGGTGATCGGCATCTCCACCCCCAGCCTGCCGGCCAGATCGTCGACGGCGCGTGCGGTGGCCACGCCCTCGGCCGTCTGGCCCACCTGCGCCGTCGCGGCCTCCACGTCCAGTCCGCTGCCCAGCGCGAGCCCCAGGCGGTGATTGCGGCTGAGCGGGGAGGCGCAGGTGGCGACCAGGTCCCCCATCCCGGCCAGTCCCGCGAAGGTCTCCGGGCGGCCGGCCAGGGCTACGCCCAGGCGGGTGATCTCGGCCAGGCCCCGGGTGATCAGGCTCGCGGTGGTGTTGTGCCCGTGCCCCAGTCCGGTGGCCGCCCCGACCGCGATGGCGATGACGTTCTTGACCGCTCCGGCGATCTCCACGCCCACCACGTCGGTGGAGGTGTAGGCGCGCAGATAGGGCGCGTGGCACCAGCCCGCCAAAAGGTGGGCCAGATCCTGTGTGGGCGCGGCGATGACACTTCCGCAGGGCCGGCGCTGCAGGATCTCGGCCGACAGGTTCGGTCCCGACAGCACCCCGACCAGTTCCCGCCGGGCGCCCCCGGCCGCCACGAGCACCTCGCTGATGCGCGAGTCGGTGCCCCGCTCGATCCCCTTCACCAGGGACAGCACAGGCACCGATGGCAGCCCCTGGGACAGCCCGGGCAGCTGGCGCCATCCGGTCAGGGTCGGGCGCAGGGATTGGGCGGGCAGGGCCACCACGATGCCGTCAGCGCCGTCCACGGCCTCGGCCACGGAGGAGGTGGCCGTCACCTCGGCGGGCAGGCGGTGCCCGCCGAGGTAGGTGCGGTTGCGGTGCTCCTCGCGGATCTCCCGGGCCACCTCCTCCCGGCGTGCCCACAGGGTCACCTGGGCTCCGCTGTCGGCCAGGACCTGCGCGAAGGTGGTCCCCCAGCTTCCGCCTCCCAGCACTGCCAGGCGTGTCATCGGCGTCCTCTTCTCAGCTGTCGGCGGCGCTGGGGCCGGCCGTCCTCGGGGCGGTGGTCATCGTTGCGGGGGTCGTGGACGGTCGGCGGGGGCGGCTGAGCGCGGGTGGTGGCCAGAAGCGCCGTGATGGCGCTCATCAGCTCCTCTGTCAGACGTACCGCGGCCTGGTGCTCGGTCTCCTCGGGTCGCCGCTGCGCGGGGATCGGTTCCCCCACCCGTATGATCAGGCGCCGCCGCGGCAGCAGGCGCGGGAGCATCCCTCCCACCGGCCACAGCTGCTGGGAGCCCCAGCACGCGAGCGGGATCAGCGGGGCGCCGGTGGACAGCGCCAGCCTTGCCGCACCCAGCCGCGCCCGCATCGGCCAGAGCTCGGGGTCACGGGTGTAGGTGCCCTCGGGGAAGACCATCAGCAGCTCTCCGCGCTCCAGGGCGGCTCGGGCGGTGGAGAGGGCGTCCGTGCTGCGCGTGGTGCCTCGATGGACGGGGATCTGCCCGGTGGCCCGCAGGATCGTGCCGAGCAGCGGGATTCGGAACAGGGAGTCCTTGGCCAGGAACCGCGGGGCGATGCCGCAGGCCTGCAGCAGATGCCCGTAGGCCAGGGCGTCGAACGGGCCGCTGTGGTTGCCGCAGGCGACCGCCGCGCCGCGTTCGGGAAAGTGGTGGGTGCCGATCCACTGCCGGCCCGCCAACAGCCGGATCAGTGGACGCAGCACCAGCTGCGCGACGAAGATCACGCCTCCGGCACGCCGTTCGGGCGGGCGGGCTGAGCCGAGGTCCCAGCTGCGCGCGAACGAGATCGTCGGGCGCGGCCGGCCCATCAGGACGCGGCCGACGGCCGGCCCAGCGCTCTGCGGGCCGCCTGCCCGGTCACGGTCGGCACGGGGGCACCGGCTGCCATGGAGCGGCGACGCAGGGTGGTCGGCGCCCGGCGGGCCAGGGTGTTGACCGCGGAGGCATGCATCAGCCGGCGCGGGGCGAAGGCGATCCGACCGCGCACCGAGCGGTACTTCACCGCGGTGGTGACCTGGAGCAGCTCGCCCCCGGGCAGCAGCGCCACCCCGATGCGCACGCTCAGCTTCTCGTCGTCGTCGCGGATCAGCGCTTCCCCACCGACCACTTCATCGACCACGTACTGCTTGGCCGGCGGCGGCACCATGTCGAACAGACGGATCGCCTCGTCCCGCACTGCCAGCATGCCGCGCTTGCGCAGCGGCGTGTTCTCGTGGGAGAAGATCGCATCCGCCCACACCCGCGGGTCGGTCTCGGCCACACCCCGGGTGGGAACGATGACCACATCGCAGTAATCGGGGATGGGGATGTCCCGTAGCGCCAGAGAGGACGCCGCCGTGATGGACGGGGTCGGGGCCGAGGGGGCCGGCCCGGTGTCGGCGCGATCGGCCTGGACGTTCTCGCTCATCGGTGCCTGTTGCCCCCTTCGTGCTCGCAGCCCGTGACCGTCACGGCGCTCACTTCTCCCAGCACTCTGCTCCGAGCTGGGCCAGTTTGTGCTGGAACCGCTCGTAGCCGCGGTCGATCAGGTCGATTCCGTGGATGGTGGAAACGCCCTCGGCCCCCAGCGCGGCGATCAGGTAGGAGAACCCTCCCCGCAGGTCCGGGACGGTGATGTCGGCCGCCCGGAGCGTCTTGGGGCCGGAGATGACCGCGGAGTGGTTGTAGTTGCTGTGACCGAAGCGGCAGCTGGAGCCGCCCAGGCACTCCCGGTAGACCTGGGTGTGGGCGCCCATGTCGTTGAGCGCCGAGGTGAAGCCGAGCCGGTTCTCGTACACCGTCTCGTGGACGATGGAGATGCCGTCGGCCTGCGTGAGGGCGACGACCAGGGGCTGCTGCCAGTCCGTCATCAGCCCGGGGTGGACGTCGGTCTCCACGGCGATCGCCCGCAGCGGGGTGCCCGGATGATAGAACCGGATCCCGGCCGGGGTGATGTCCATCCCGCCGCCGACCTTGCGGAAAGTGTTCAGGAAGGTCGACATGGGCTTCTGCTGGGCACCCCGCACGAACACCGACCCCTTGGTGGCAAGGGCCGCGCACGCCCAGGAGGCGGCCTCGATCCGGTCGGGGATGGCGATGTGCTCGTAGCCGCTGAGGGCGTCGACACCCTCGATGGTGATGGTGCGGTCGGTCTGGAGGGAGATCAGCGCGCCCATCTTCTGCAGCACCGCGATCAGGTCCTCGATCTCGGGCTCGACCGCCGCATTGCTCAGCTCGGTGACCCCCTGGGCCCGCACCGCCGTCAGCAGCACCTGCTCGGTGGCGCCGACGCTGGGGTACTCGAGATGGATCTTGGTGCCCTTGAGGCCGTTCGGCGCGGTGATGTAGATGCCCATCTCACGCTTGTCGACGACCGCGCCGAAATTGCGCAGCACGTCCAGGTGATAGTTGATGGGCCGGTCGCCGATGCGGCAGCCGCCGAGGTCGGGGATGATCGCCTCGCCCAGGCGGTGCAGGAGCGGACCGCAGAACAGGATCGGGATCCGGGAGCTGCCGGCGTGGGCGTCGATGTCGGCCACATGGGCCTTCTCGACGTTCGAGGGGTCCATGTGCAGGGTCCCCGACTCCGCGTCCCGTTCGATCTTCACGCCGTGGATGGACAGCAGTTCGGAGACGATCTGGACGTCACGGATGTCCGGCACCGAGTGCAGCACGCTGGGCTGTTCCCCCAGCAGCGCGGCGACCATCGCCTTGGAGACGAGGTTCTTCGCGCCGCGAACGGTGATCTCGCCGCTGAGCGGCCGTCCTCCACGAACGTGGAATGTCGAGCTCATGGTGTCCTTGCTTCGCTGGACCGGCGCCCCGGGGCGCCCGGTGTCTGACCCGGTCACCTTACCGGAGCGGGCGGCGCGGGGTTCCGCCGAACGGCATCGCACCAAAGCACCCCCTCTGGGACCGGACCGCCGACGGGAACCGCAGCCGTGTCCGCGGCCCTGCTCAGCCCTCGGCGATCCGGGCCGGGAGCGTCTTGGGCAGCCAGGCCGGCCGGCGTGCCTCGAAGGCGGTGATGTCGGCCTCATGACGCAGGGTCAGGCCGATGTCGTCCAGGCCCTCCATCAGGCGCCAGCGCGTGTAGTCGTCGAGGTCGAAGCGGAAGGTCGCCTCGCCGGCGTGGACCTGGCGCTCGACCAGGTCGACGGTGATCTCGGAGCCGGGGTTCTCCTCCAGGATCTTCCAGATCTGCTCGATGTCGTCCTGGGACAGCTGGGCGGCCACCAGTCCCTGCTTGCCGGCGTTGCCCCGGAAGATGTCGGCGAAGCGTGAGGACAGCACGGCCTGGAAGCCGTAGTCGCGCAGCGCCCACACCGCGTGCTCGCGGGAGGAGCCGGTACCGAAGTCGGAGCCGGCCACGAGCACCGAGCCCTTGCTGTAGGCGGGCTGGTTCAGCACGAAGTCGGGATCGCTGCGCCAGGCGGAGAACAGCCCGTCCTCGAAGCCGGTCTTGGTCACCCGCTTCAGGTAGACGGCGGGGATGATCTGGTCGGTGTCGACGTTGCTGCGGCGCAGCGGGACGCCGATGCCGGTATGGGTGGTGAAGGATTCCATGGGGTGCTCCTGGAGCGAGAGGGTCGAGGGTCAGCCGAAGCCGGGCTCAGCCGACCGGCTCGAGGTCGGACGGGGAGGACAGGGTGCCACGCACGGCCGTGGCGGCGGCCACCACCGGGGAGACCAGGTGGGTGCGCCCGCCCTTGCCCTGCCGACCCTCGAAGTTGCGGTTGGAGGTGGAGGCCGCCCTCTCCCCCGGCTGCAGCTGGTCGGGATTCATGCCCAGACACATCGAGCAACCGGCCTGGCGCCATTCGGCACCGAAGTCCAGGAAGATCTGGTCCAGGCCCTCCTGCTCGGCCTGCAGCCGCACCCGCGCCGAACCGGGCACGACCATCACCCGCACGTCGGAGTGCTTCTTCTTCCCGCGCACGACGTCGGCGAAGGCGCGCAGATCCTCGATCCGGCCGTTGGTGCACGAGCCCATGAACACGGTGTCGACCGGGATCTGCTTCAGCGGCGTGCCGGGCACCAGATCCATGTACTCCAGGGCACGCTCGGCGGAGACCCGGGCATTGTCGTCGGTGAAGTCCTCGGGAGCGGGGACCGCGCCCGACAGCGGCAGCCCCTGGCCGGGGTTGGTGCCCCAGGTGACGAAGGGCTCCAGCTCGTCGGCGTCGATGACCACCTCGGCATCGAAGGTGGCGTCGTCATCGGAGCGCAGCGTCTTCCAGTACTCCACCGCCTCGTCCCACAGCTCGCCGGTGGGAGCATGGGGACGGCCCTTGACGTACTCGAAGGTGGTCTCGTCCGGGGCGATCATGCCGGCGCGCGCGCCGGCCTCGATCGACATGTTGCAGATGGTCATCCGGCCCTCCATGGAGAGCTCGCGGATGGCCTCACCGCGGTACTCGAGCACGTAGCCCGCACCGCCGCCGGTGCCGATCTTCGCGATCACCGCCAGGATGACGTCCTTGGCGGTCACGCCCGGCTTCAGGGAGCCGTTGACAGTGATGGCCATGGTCTTGAAGGGGGTCAGCGGCAGGGTCTGGGTGGCCAGGACGTGCTCGACCTCGCTGGTGCCGATACCGAAGGCCAGGGCCCCGAACGCCCCGTGCGTGGAAGTGTGGGAGTCGCCGCAGACGACCGTGATGCCGGGCATGGTCAGGCCCAGCTGGGGGCCCACTACGTGGACGATGCCCTGGTCCTTGTCGCCCAGCGGGTGGATGCGCACGCCGAACTCCTCGGCGTTGCGGCGCAGCGTCTCGATCTGGGTGCGCGAGGTGATGTCGGCGATCGGCTTCTCGATGTCGATCGTGGGGGTGTTGTGGTCCTCGGTCGCGATCGTCTGATCGATGCGGCGGGGGGCACGCCCCTCCTGACGCAGCCCGTCGAATGCCTGTGGGCTGGTGACCTCGTGCAGGAGCTGGAGGTCGATGTACAGCAGGTCCGGTTCTCCACCTTCTCCGAGCCGGACCACGTGATCCGCCCAGACCTTCTCCGCGAGGGTCCCTGCCATGTCGATCCTTCCCCGCGCCCGGGTGCGGGCGCTTGCCGGTGTCCACCCGTACGGGCCGACTGCATGCTTGAGCGCTCGGGGTGCGAGCGCAGCACAATCCTGATGACCTTCGCCGGGAGCGCGCACTTGCGTCTCACAAAATAAGACGGCAGTATCGGAGCATGGACAAAACCACGTCGGAGGAGACGGGCAGCGGCGTCGGTGTGCTGGACAAGGCCGCCATCGTTCTCGGTGCTCTCGAAGCCGGCCCCGCGACCCTGGCCCAGCTCGTGCAGTCCACCGGGCTGGCGCGACCCACTGCTCACCGCCTGGCGGTGGCCCTGGAGTACCACCACCTGGTCTCGCGGGATATGCAGGGACGCTTCATCCTGGGCCCGCGGCTGGGGGAACTGGCCGCTGCGGCCGGGGAGGATCGCCTGTTGGCCACGGCCGGCCCGGTCCTGGCAGCCCTGCGGGACCACACCGGCGAGTCTGCCCAGCTGTACCGCCGTCAGGGCGATCACCGGATCTGCGTGGCCGCGGCGGAGCGGCCCATCGGCCTGCGGGACTCCGTGCCGCTGGGCTCGACCCTGACCATGAAGGCCGGTTCGGCCGCGCAGATCCTGCTGGCCTGGGAGGAGCCGGACCGTCTGCATCGCGGACTGCTCGGGGCGCGTTTCACCGCCACTCAGCTCTCGGCCGTACGTCGGCGCGGCTGGGCGCAGTCCATCGGAGAGCGCGAGCCGGGCGTGGGCTCGGTCTCGGCGCCGGTGCGCGGGCCCAATGGTCGGGTGGTCGCCGCGCTCAGCGTCTCCGGGCCGATCGAGCGGATCACCCGCCAGCCCGGCAGACTGCACGCCGCCTCCGTGATGAGCTCGGCCAATCACCTCACCGAGATGCTCCGCGGCGCCGGCTCCTGAGCGCCCAGGTCGAGAGCACCTGAGCGCCCACGTCGGGAGCATCCACGTCGGGAGCATCCACGTCGGGAGCGCGGAGCGCCTGCGAGTGCGACCTCGGGAGCACCGTCACTGGGCGTACGGAGTCCAAAGGTCACATTCGATTCGCGGGTGGCCCGGCTCTGGGGTGGACGTGGGCAGGCGTCATCCTTGCTTGACGGACACCGCGATCCGGTTCTGCCACCAGTGGCAGCCCGGTGTCACTCGCGCTCGATCCACACCGGGGTGTTGGCGTAGCGCAGCACGGTGACCAGCTGGCGCGGGGCGGAGATCGGGGAGTCGGGGCCCTTGGCCCGCTCGCCCGCCACCACGGTCATGCTCGCCCCCTCGCTGGCGGCCACGAGCTCGCGCGCGGATTTGGTGGCGGCGATGGTGACGTCCCGGACGTAGACGGAAGGGTGGGTCGAGCCCAGTTGTCCGCGGACCTGCGCGAGCAGCTCCTGGGCGCGCTCAGGGGTGGCATCGGCGCGCACGATCAGCTCGATGTCCTGCCCATAGGCGGTGGCGAGGTCCCCGGCCCGGGTGACGACCTCATGGGCGCTCGGATGATGGACCAGGGCGATGGGGCCTTCCGCTTCGACCGCCCCCCGCACCACCACGACGGGACACTGTGAGCGCGCCGCCAGGGCCAGGCTCTTGGATCCGACGATCAGCGTCAGCAGCCGCCCCAACCCTCTGCCGCCCACCACGATCAGATCGGATTCCGCGCTCGCCTCGACCAGCACAGGCACGGCGTTGCCGTCGATGATCTCGGAGGTGATGGGCAGCTCGGGATGCTCGGCGCGAGCCAGCGCCACCGCATCCTGGATCAGCCCACCGGCCGCGGCCCGGATGCCCGAGCCGCTCAGGCCGGGGATCGGATCGGTGTTGACGTCCAGCTCGGTCCACACGAAGGCATGGAGCAGATGGAGCCGGCCCCCGACCTGGTGCGCGTGGCGAGCGGCCCAGCGCACGGCCAGGTCCGCCTCATCGGCATCGAAGACTCCGACGGTGATCCTGGGTGGCGTGGCGCTCGTCATGCCCTGACGATACTCGGTCGTCATGAGAACGAAAAGGAGCCGATGTCCCGGGACATCGGCTCCTGGCCGTACCCCGTACCGGATTTGAACCGGTGTTACCGCCGTGAGAGGGCGGCGTCCTGGGCCGCTAGACGAACGGGGCAATCACGAATCCACCGGACTCGTGTCGTACCCCGTACCGGATTTGAACCGGTGTTACCGCCGTGAGAGGGCGGCGTCCTGGGCCGCTAGACGAACGGGGCGCGGGCCTATCGATGCGGTGATCGATCAGCGCTGGGGTACCAGGACTCGAACCTAGAATGACGGTACCAGAAACCGTTGTGTTGCCAATTACACCATACCCCATGGTGAGAGCACGCTTCCTTGGTCTTCTCCGGCGGATCCCCGCTCTGGTGGAGAGGTTTCCCGGAGCCGATCCAGGGGGCGTACCGAGGTAAGACTCTAGCCCCTTCCGGGCCGGGAGACAAAGCCGGAGGGCGCTTTTGCGCTGTGAGCCTGAGCACCCGTGCCCAGAGCCCGCTCGCGCGAGGCTCAGCGGGTGTCCGACGCCGCCGGTCGCGGCCTGCCGCCGGCGCCACCCCTCACCGCCCTGCCGGCGCCGCCGGTCATGGCCCGGCGCCTGCCAGCGTAGGCGGCGCCGGGCCGGGCTCGCGGGTCAGCGCCCGGCCGGCTCCTGGGCCAGGCGTGCGTGCAGGGCGCGCAGCCGGGCCAGGCTCGAGCTCTTGCCCAGCAGCTCCATCGACTCGAACAGCGGCGGTGAGACCCGGCGCCCGGAGATGGCGCTGCGCAGCGGGCCGAAGGCCAGACGGGGCTTGATGCCCATGCCGTCGATGATGGCCGAGCGCAGGGCCGCCTCGAGGGGCGCGGCGGTGAAGCCGTCCTCGGGAACCGCCTCGAGCTCGCTGATGGCGCGCTCGAGGACCGCGGCGGGGTCGTCCCCGATCTTCTTCAGGGCGTCATCGGCGACCACGAGCTCCTCGTCGGCGATGAACAGGAAGCGCAGCAGGTCGGGTGCGTCGCCGAGCAGGTTCATGCGGGTGTGCACCAGCGGCGTCGCGGCGGCGAGCAGCTCGTGCTGCTCATCGGTGACGTGCTCGCCGAGAACACCGGCCTGCTGGAGGTAGGGGATCATCCGGGCGGTCAGATCGGCCGGCTCGAGCAGGCGGATGTGGTCGGCGTTGATGGCGGTGGCCTTCTTCAGGTCCACCCGGGCCGGGTTCGGGTTCACGTCCGAGGCGTCGAAGCGCTCGATCAGCTGGTCGCGGGTGAAGATGTCCTCGTCGGCGCTGTAGCCCCAGCCCAGCAGGGCCAGGTAGTTGACCATGCCCTCGGGGATGAAGCCCTGCTCGCGGTAGATGAACAGGTCGGCCTGCGGGTCGCGCTTGGACAGCTTCTTGTTGCCCTCGCCCATCACGTAGGGCAGGTGCCCGAAGTGAGGCACCCACTCGGCCACGCCCACGTCGATCAGCGCGTGGTACAGCGCGATCTGACGCGGGGTGGAGGACAGGATGTCCTCTCCGCGCAGTACGTGGGTGATGCGCATCAGCGCGTCGTCGATCGGGTTGACCAGGGTGTACAGGGGCTGGCCGTTGGCGCGCACCACGACGAAATCCGGGGTGGAGCCGGCTTTGAAGCTGATCTCGCCGCGCACCAGGTCGGTGAAGACGATGTCCTCCTCGGGCATGCGCAGGCGCCAGCTGGGTTCACGCCCCTCGGCGCGGAAGGCGGCCTTCTGCTCCTCGGTCAGCGTGCGGTCGTAGCCGTCGTAGCCGAGCTGTGGGTCGCGTCCGGCCGCGCGATGGCGCTCGGAGATCTCCTCCGCGGTGGAGAAGGACTCGTAGATGTGGCCGGCCTCCTTCAGCTTCGCGATCACATCCTGGTAGATCTCGCTGCGCTGGGACTGGCGATAGGGGCCGTCGGGTCCGCCGACCTCCACGCCCTCGTCCCAGTCGATGCCGAGCCAGCGCATGGCGTCGAGCAGCTGGTGGTAGGACTCCTCGCTGTCGCGGGAGGCGTCGGTGTCCTCGATGCGGAAGACGAGCTTGCCGCCATGGTGGCGGGCGTGGGCCCAGTTGAACAGGGCGGTGCGGACCAGGCCCACATGCGGGGTCCCGGTCGGGCTGGGGCAGAAGCGCACCCTCACCGTGTCGGTGGGGGCGGTCAGGGCCGGGGTGGTGCTCACGCGTGATGCTCCTGTGGTCGGTCGGAGAGACGGGGCGGACGGCGTCGCGGTCAGCGGCGCACGACGGGGTTGGACAGCGTGCCGATGCCTTCGATGGTCACGTCGATCGTGGATCCGGCCTCGACGGAGCGCACTCCGGCGGGGGTGCCGGTCAGGATGATGTCACCGGGCAGCAGGGTGACCACGCGGGAGATCTCGGCGATCAGCTCGGAGACCGTGCGGACCATGTCGGCGGTCGAGCCGGCCTGAGCGACCTCTCCGTCGACGCTCGAGCCGATGGATGCGGCCGAAGAACCCAGATCGGTCTCGATCCAGGGGCCGATCGGACAGGAGGTGTCGAAGGCCTTGGCGCGGAACCACTGGTCCTCCTCGCGCTGGGCGTCGCGGGCGGTGAGGTCGTTGGCGCAGGTGTAGCCGAGGATCACGTCGCTCGCCTGCTCCGGCTCGACGTCCTTGGCCATGCGTTTGATGACCACCGCGAGCTCGGCCTCGAGGCTGACCTCCTGACTGTAGGAGGGCAGCACGATCGGATCGCCCGGGCCGATCACGGCCGTGTTGGGCTTGAGGAACAGCAGGGGCTGCTCGGGCACCTCGTTGCCGAGCTCGGCGGCGTGGGCGGCGTAGTTGCGGCCCACGCACACCACCTTCGAGCGGGGGATGACGGGCGCCAGCAGGCGCACGTCCTCCAAAGGGACGATGGTTCCGGTGGGGCGGATCTCTGTGTACAGGGGGTCTCCGGTGATCCCGTAGACCATCTCCTGACCGTCCTTCTCCTGGACGATGCCGTACATCGGATCTTCGCCGGTAGTGAATCGGGCGATGCGCATGCCCGTCAGTCTAGGCCGCCGCGGGGCCGGCGCACCGTGGCTGGGACGCTGCGCGGGGTGCGGCGCCGCCACCAGGCCCTCCCCGCGATCACGGTCGGCGGCGGCCCCGGGAAGGCATGTCAGCTCATCGGGTCCTGCAGCTGGAACGCACGGATCCGTAGCTCGGCCTCGCGACGGGTGACGCCGCCGTGGAAGTCCCGGACCAGAGGATGGTCGAAAGTCGAATCGGGGGTGATCATCGGGCGGTAGGGGCCGCGGGTGCTCACCAGCACCGGCACCGTCATCGCGGCCTCGTATCCCGGCAGGGCGGTGGCCAGGCGCCCGCTGTAGGTGGCCCGGTAGCAGTCGTCCTCGTAGTGCTCGACGTAGTCGTCGAAGTCGCGCGGTTCGAGGCTGACCCATGGCCCGTACTCGAGTCTGCGCACGGGGTCCTGCACGACTGGTATGGACATCACCGTCCGGATGAAGCAGTCTGCGTGCCCGGGCCCGGAGATGATGCACAGGTCGTCGGTGGCCTGGGCCTGGCGCTGACGGTCCGGACCGAGGTCCAGGAAGGCATCAGGACGGCGGAAGGCCAGCGCCGGCCAAGGGCGCAGCGGGCTGCCGTCGCTCTCCCGATACGAAGTACGGCAGCACGGGCAGTCGAAGTCGATGCCGGTCATGAGGGGGTCCCTTCGGGGGTGACAGCAGATGGTTCGGTGCGGTGCACAAGGAATCCGGCCCGCAGCGGTGACCTGCACGGTAGGGACGAGGGCAACGCTCGCGCCGCGCTCCTCCCCGGTCTGGGGACACAGGGCCCCTGGGGAGGAAGGCCCGCTCCCCCCGGAGGAAGGGCCGGACGACGACTCCTCCTACGATGGACACCGTTCATCCGCCGCCCAGGAGAGGTCAGGAGCACACCGATGCCCACGCCGCCGCCGCGCCGGATCCTGTCCGCCGCCCAGGCCTCCGCAGCGCGCCGCGCCCACGAAGAGCGCGCGGATCAGCTGACGGCCGGCCATCGCGAGCGCAAGCAGCGCGGACAGAAGCATCCGGTCGAGGACTTCCTGTTCACCTATTACCCCTTCTCCCCCGCGCGGCTGCGACGCTGGCATCCGGGCTGGGACGCGGCCTACGACGCCGCCGCGGACGCCGATGACCAGGGCGAGGCGCTGATCCGTGACGTCGATGCCTCCGGTCGCCGCTCCTGGTACCGAGACTCGGCCTGCGACGGGAAGACGCTGCGCCGAGCCGATGTCGGCCGCTTCCTGACCGAGCGTGGTGATGCGCTGGCCTTCATCCACCGCCTGCTGACCGCCTCGCAGCTGACCCGCCGGCGCCCTCAGTTCGGCTGCCTGGGACTGCACGAGTGGGCAATGGTGCACGGCCTCGGGCCCGATGAGAAGCGTCACGAGGATCTCCCGCTGCGCCTGCCCCCGGCGGAGACCGACGCGGTCGTCGAGCGCGAGAAGCTGGTGTGCTCCCACATCGATGCCTTCCGCTTCTTCACTCCCACCGCAGCGCCCCGCAACGCCTTCCGGCCCACCCGGGAGGCACAAGTCGCCCACGACAACCCGGCCTGCTTGCATGTGGGGATGGACCTGTACAAATGGTCGATGAAGCTCAGCCCGCTGCTGCCGTCCGATCTGCTGCTGGATTGCTTCGAGCAGGCCCGCGAGACCCGGGTGCTGGACATGGAGGCCAGCCCCTACGACCTGCGCCCCCTCGGCTACGGGGTGGTGGCGATCGAGACTCCCGCCGGCAAGGCCGAGTACGTGCGCCGACAGCGCGACCTGGCCCAGCGGGCGGACCGCCTGCGGCAGCGGATCCTCGCCGTCATGGAGCCGCTCGTGCCCGCGGAGGCCGACGAGCCCGCCGCACCCCTGTCCTCGTAACCGCGAGGAGCACGGGCCCTCGAGCCTGCGCACCCTGGCGGTGATCGATCTCGGTCACAGGGCAGGTGCGGGTGTGCAGCGGCTTCGAAGGCCCCTGGCAGACTGGGCACATGGCTTCCCTCGCTCCCTTCCTGCCCTCTGATCGTCCGACCGACAGCGAGGACGCGATCATCGACGGCTTCTTCGCGGCGCAGGAGGCTGCGGGGCGCATCCTGTACCCGCATCAGGAGGAGGCCCTGCTCGCGGTCGCCGCGGGCGACCACGTGATCGCCGCGACCCCGACCGGGTCCGGTAAGACCACGATCGCCTATTCCGCGGTCTTCGCCGCGATGGCCCGTGGACAGCGCTCCTACTACACCGCCCCCATCAAGGCGCTCGTCTCCGAGAAGTTCTTCGACCTGGTCTCCCAGTTCGGCGCCGAGAACGTAGGCATGATGACCGGCGACTCCGCTGTCAACCACGATGCCCCGATCATCGTGTGCACCGCCGAGATCTTCGCCAACCACGCCCTGCGCGACGGCCCCGGCTCCGATGTGGGCCTGGCGGTGATGGACGAGTTCCACTTCTACGGCGACTCCCAGCGCGGCTGGGCCTGGCAGGTTCCCCTCGTGGAGCTGCCCGAGTGCCAGTTCGTGCTGATGAGCGCGACCCTGGGCGACGTGAGCTTCTTCGTGGAGGATCTGGAGGAGCGCACCCAGACGGAGGTGACCGTCATCGACGACGCCCCGCGCCCGGTCCCGCTGGACTTCCGTTGGTCGCTGGAACCGCTGCCGGACACGATCACCACCATCCTGGCCGATCGCGACGCACCGGTCTACATCGTCCACTTCACTCAGAAGGACGCCCTGGAGCAGGCGCAGGCGCTGGCCGGCCAGAAGATCCTGAGCCGCGAGGAGAAGGAGCGCATCCGGGAGATCATCGGCGACTTCCGCTTCTCCAAGGGCTTCGGGCAGATCCTGTCCAAGCTGGTGAGGGAGGGCATCGGGGTCCACCACGCCGGGATGCTGCCCAAGTACCGGCGCCTGGTCGAGAAGCTGGCCCAGTCCGGGCTGCTGAAGATCATCTGCGGCACCGACACGCTCGGGGTGGGCATCAACGTGCCCATCCGCACCGTGCTGCTGACGGGCCTGGCGAAGTTCGACGGCAAGCGGATGCGGCTGCTGAACGCCCGGGAGTTCCACCAGATCGCCGGTCGCGCCGGACGCGCGGGCTTCGACACCATCGGTCACGTCGTGGTGCAGGCGCCGACGTGGACCATCGAGTTCGAGAAGGAGCGCGCGAAGCAGCGGGCCCGTGAGGAGGCCGGCAAGGCCCCCAACAATGCGAAGAAGCGCAAGAAGGAGCCCAAGCCGCGGATCCCCGAGGGCGCGATCTCCTGGTCGGAGGCGAACCTGACCAAGCTGGTGGACAACGCCCCCGAACCCCTGCGACCGCACCTGCGCATCACGGCCGGGATGGTGCTGGCACTGATCGCCCGCCCCGGTGATGCGATCGCCGCCGGCCGCCACCTGATCATGACCAGCCACCAGACCCGCGCTCAGAAGCTGAAGCTGGCGCGGGAGGCCATCGAGATCCTCAAGGGCCTCAAGGAGGCCGAGATCGTCGAGATCCTCGAGCAGCCCGACCACCTCGGCCGGCGCATCGTCCTGGTCGAGGATCTGCAGCTGGATTTCACGATGAATCAGCCGCTGGCGCCCTTCGCGATCGCCATGATCGACACCCTCGACGAGGAGTCGGAGTCCCTGACCCTGGACACCGTCTCGATCATCGAGTCGATCCTCGAGGACCCGCGCCAGATCCTGCTGGCCCAGCAGAACGCCGCCAAGGGCGAGCTCCTCGCGGAGCTGAAGGCCGATGGCGTCGAGTACACCGAGCGCATGGCGCAGCTGGACGAGGTCACCTGGCCAAAGCCCCTGGAGGAGGACCTCGAGGCGGCGCTGGAGATCTACGCGAAGACCCGCCCCTGGGTGCGCATCGAGGACCTCTCCCCCAAGTCCATCGTCCGGGAGATCTACGAGACCGGCCAGACCTTCTCGGAGTTCGTCCAGCGCTACGGGCTGCAACGCTCGGAGGGCATCGTGCTGCGCTACCTCTCCGACGCCTACCGGGCGCTGCGCCGCACCATCCCCCAGGATCTGCGCACCGAGCAGCTCGATGATCTCATCGAGTGGCTGGGGGTGCTGGTGCGCGGCATCGACTCCTCCCTGCTCGACGAGTGGGAGGCCCTGTCCCATCCCGAGGATGCGGAGGCGGACGGGGCGGCGGAGATCCGGCCGACCACCCCGCGCGGGCTGTCGGCGCAGACCAAGGTGCTGCGCACCATGGTGCGTGCGGCGATGTGGCAGCGGGTCGAGCATTTCGCCTTCGAGCGTGAGCAACGGCTGGCCGAGCTCGACGGGGCCTCGGGCTGGGACCGCTCGCGCTGGGCGCAGGCCATGGACGAGTACTACGACGCCTACGATGACGTGGGCATCGATGGGCCGGCCCGCTCGCCGCAGCTGCTGCAGATCACCGAGGAGTCGAGGATCTGGCGGATCCGGCAGGTGCTCGCCGATCCGGACGGGAACCACGACTGGGCGATCGAGGCCGAGCTCGATCTGGAGGCCACCGACGAGGCGGGTGAGCCGGTGCTCGCGATCACCCATGTCGGGGACATCGCCGACCGCTGACCCGGTTGGACCGGTACGCAGGGAGCCGACATCTGTTCTGGCTCGCCCACGGTCAGCTTGGAAGGATGTGCATCACGCCCGACGGAGTGGTCTCAAGAGCGGGATCGGGCAGTGAAGGGCCGCTCGGCATTTCGGTGTCGTCGGTACCTGATCAGATCGCCTGCACCGAGGTCGGCAACACACGCCGCCGGCCGCAACAGGCCCGGAAGAACGTGGTGGCGAGCACAGGTCAGGTATCGACCCGGGTGGTGGTGACCCGCTCGATGACCTCGCAGGCCTCTTCCAGGCCGGCGCCGCGCCCCATGGCATAGCCGACCAGGAAGGAGGAGATCGGGGCCATCGAGCGCTGCACCTCGCGTGCCACCACCCCGGTCATCACGTGCACCCGGTCCACGTCCATCGGGCAGTCCTCGATCTGCAGCGCGGCCTCGACCCGGCGGATCCACGGCAGCAACTCGCTCTCCCAGTCGTCCTGGCTGGTGACCGGGGGCTTCGCGCCCTTCACAGCCGTCATCAGAACTTCACCCTCTCCCAGCCGCGGCGCTCGGCCTCCTTGCGGGGGTCCTTGCTGCGGTAGACGATGTAGGGCCGGGTCAGGTACCCGACCGGGGCCGCGAAGACGTGCACCAGGCGGGTGAAGGGCCAGATCCCGAACAGCAGCAGCGCCGAGAGCACGTGCAGCTGGAAGAACAGCGGCGCGGAGGACATCAGCGCGGCGTCCGGCCGCAGGGTCCAGAAGTTCCGGAACCAGATGGACACGCCCTCACGGTAGTCATAGGTGCCGAAAGCGGTCTCGACCACCGTCGCGAGCACTCCGAACAGGATCGTCGCGGCCAGGAACAGGTACATCAGCTTGTCGCCGGCGGTGGTGGCGCCGAACACCCTGGTGTTGGTGCGGCGGCGGTAGATCAGGATCAGCAGGCCGCCCACGCAGGCGACGGCCGCCGCGAGCCCGATGGTGGCCGCCATCAGGTGGTAGACGTGGTCGCTGACGCCCACGGCGCGGGTCCAGGACTTGGGGATCCCCAGACCCACCACGTGCCCGAAGAAGATCCCGATGATCCCGTAGTGGAACAGCGGGGAGCCGATCGCCAGCAGTTTCGACTCGTAGATCTGGCTGGAGCGGGTGGTCCAGCCGAATCGGTCGTAGCGGAACCGCCAGATGTGGCCGAGCACGAAGACGGCGAGCATCACATACGGCAGCACCACCCACAGCAGCAGCTCGAGCATCGAGACCTCGCTCATGATGGTCGTCCTCTCATCAGATCCACCGGGACCGGCCCCGGTGCGGCCGCCCCGGCTCCCGGGGCATGGGATCCACAACCGGAGGAGGCGGCATGGGTCTGGCCCATCAGATCGGCCGCGTCCGCATCCAGACCGGCCATCCCGCCGAGTCCTTCGGCGCCGTAGCCGTCCAGGCCGACGGTCTCCTCCTCGGGGCCCTCCTCCGCCAGGCGCAGCACGGCCTCGCGATCATCGGCATCCAGGGGCGGCAGCGTCGCGCACAGCGCCTGCAGCGCTCCGTGCCAGTGCGAGCCGATGTCGTCCAGGTGCAGCCGCAGCAGCTCGACGCCGGGCCGGTTGGCGCGCAGGATCTTCGCGCCCCGCTCCGCGTCGTGGGCGGCGGCGAACTCCAGCACGACCGGCAGGTGGTCGGGCAGCTCATCGGTGCCGACCTCGACGCCGGCGGCCCGGAAGTCCTGCTTGATCCGCACCAGGGCCATGCCGCGACGGCGGGTATCACCCTGGCTGAAATAGGTCAGGTACAGGCAGCCGCGGCGACGGGTGTCGAAGGTGTCGACGTACTCCTCCTGCAGGGAGAGGGCATCGCGCCGGCTCAGCCGGTCGACCGTGCGCAGCAGCGCCTCCCGGGCCGGATCCGGCAGCGCGGTGGCGAGCTCGCGGATCTGCGGCAGCCGCTGGATCAGCTGCTCGTCGGGATAGGTCAGCAGCCACGACACCGCGATCCAGCAGGCCCGCAGCTCATCGGTGCTCATCCCCGAGGCGTGCAGCAGGTCGGCGGGGGTCCTTGCCCGGCGCGGGCGGGTCGCCGTCGCCACGCCCCCGGACGGTGCGGGGCCACCCTGGGGGCCGGGGGACGCGCCCCCGCTCCCCCGTCGGCCCAGGAGCCGTGCCAGCGCGCCCATCAGGCGGTCCCCGCGTTCGGGGCCGGGAACAGTCCCTCTGGCCTGCCCTTGCCGTCCCAGTTGAGCAGGTTGATGCGCGTGCCCTCGGGCCTGGGCACCGGCGACTCCTGCCTCTTGGTCGCATACCCCGGGCCGGACATCCCCAGCGACTCCTCCGGCAGCGACATCCCCATGCCCGGGCCGCCCGGCGCGTTCAGGGGGCAGTCGGTCCCGGTGCCTTCCAGGTCGTGGGCGGACTCGGCATGCCCGGCCGGGATCACGTACCGGTCCTCGTACTTGGCGATCGCCAGCAGCCGGTACATGTCCTCCATCTCCTGGCCGCTCATCCCGACGGCGTGGGCGATGCCCTCACGCGCCGGCCTGCCCAGATTGATGTCCCGCATGTAGGAACGCATCGCCGCCATCCGGTACAGCACCCGTTCGACGGTGGGCACGTCCCCGGCGGTGAACAGGTTCGCCAGGTATTCCACGGGGATCCGGAGGGCGTCGATCGCCGCGAACAGGTTGTCGGCGTCCTCGGCGTCGTAGCCGGTGTCACGCACCACGTCCACCACCGGGGACAGCGGCGGGATGTACCAGACCATCGGCATGGTGCGGTACTCCGGGTGCAGCGGCAGCGCGACCTCGTAGTCCTTGATCAGCTGGTAGGTCGGGGATTTCTGGGCGGCCTCGATCCAGTCGTTGTGGATCCCCGCCGCCCGCGCGCCCGCGATCACCTCCGGGTCGTGGGGGTCCAGGATGATGTCCCGCTGTGCCTGGTAGAGGTCCTGCTCGTCCTTCATGGACGCCGCGGCGGTGACGCGGTCGGCGTCGTAGAGCACCAGCCCGATGTAGCGCAGGCGGCCCACGCAGGTCTCGGCGCACACCGTCGGCTCGCCCTGCTCGATGCGCGGATAGCAGAAGGTGCACTTCTCGGCCTTGCCGGTCTGGTGGTTGAAGTAGATCTTCTTGTAGGGGCAGCCGGTGATGCACATGCGCCAGCCGCGGCAGCCGTCCTGATCGACCAGGACGATCCCGTCCTCCTCGCGCTTGTAGATCGCGCCGGAGGGGCAGGAGGCCACGCACGTGGGGTTCAGGCAATGCTCACAGATCCGCGGCAGATAGAACATGAAGGTCTGGTCGAACTCGAACTGGACCTTGTCCTCGATGCCCTTGAGCATCGGGTCCTTGTCCTTGTGCAGATAGGTCCCGCCCAGGTCGTCGTCCCAGTTGCCCGACCACTGGATGTCGGTGCGTTCCCCGGTGATCAGCGACGTCGGGGGCGCGGTGGGGATGTTCTCCTGCTGAGCGGGGGCGTTGAGCAGGTTCTCGTACTCATAGGTCCACGGCTCGTAGTAGTCCTCGATGCCGGGCAGGCGCGGATTCGAGAACAGCTCCATCAGCTTCTTGATCCGGCCGCCGGCCTTGGGGCGCAGCCGTCCGCTCCTGCTGAGCTCCCAGCCTCCCTTCCACTTCTCCTGGTCCTCGTAACCGCGCGGGTACCCCTGCCCGGGACGGGTCTCCACATTGTTGAACCAGATGTACTCGGTTCCGGATCGGTTGGTCCAGGCCTGCTTGCAGGTCACTGAACAGGTGTGGCAGCCGATGCACTTGTCGAGGTTCATCACCATCGACATCTGGGCCATGACTCTCATGTCAGGGGCTCCTTCCTACGGGAGGTCGAGGGACGGTGGAGGGCGGGTCCACACGGGGTGGTCGCCATGTCAGTACTCCACCGGGGCGGTGCGTTTGCGGATCACGGTGACCTCATCACGCTGGTTTCCCGTGGGCCCGTAGTAGTTGAAGGCGTAGGACAGCTGTCCGTAGCCACCGATCAGATGCGAGGGTTTGAGCATGATCCGGGTCAGCGAGTTGGTGATACCACCGCGCTTGCCGTCCCGCTCGGTCAGCGGCACGTTGACGGTGCGTTCCTGCCCGTGGTGCATGAAAGCGGTGCCCCGAGGCATGCGGTGGCTGACCACAGCGCGGGCGGTGAGCACGCCGTTGCGGTTGACCGCTTCGACCCAGTCGTTGTCCGTGATGCCCGCGGCCTCGGCGTCCTCCACGCTCATCCAGATGTTCTGCCCGCCGCGGGACAGGTTCATCATGTAGAAGTTCTCCTGGTACATGGAGTGGATCGCCCACTTGTTGTGGGGGGTCAGGTAGCGCACGCTGATCCCACCCGACTCGTTCTCGCCGACCGGGCTCTCGCCGAACAGGGCGGTCATGTCAAGCGGGGGGCGGAACACCGGCAGCGCCTCCCCTATCTCCAGCATCCAGTCGTGGTCGAGGTAGAAGTGCTGACGTCCGGTCAGGGTGTGCCAGGGCTTCTTGCGTTCGACGTTGATGGTGAAAGGGCTGTAGCGCCGCCCACCCGATTCCGAACCGGACCATTCGGGGCTGGTGATCACCGGCACCGGCGCGGCCTTGGTGTCGGCGAAGTGGATCCGTTTGCCCTCATGCTCCCCGGCCAGGTCGCGCAGCGGCACGCCGGTGCGCTTCTCGAGGGTCGTGAAGCCCTGAGTGGCCATGTGGCCGTTGGTGGTCCCGGACAGGCCCAGGATGAACTCACAGGCCTGCAGGTCGGTCTCGATCCGGGGGCGTCCGGCGGCAGCTCCCTCCCGTTTGACGCCGTTGAGCCGGCCCAGCTCCTCGACGTACTCCTTCACGTCGTAGGTGACGCCCTTGGTGGTCATGCCCAGCGTGTCCAGCAGGGGGCCGATCGAGCTGAACTTCTCGTAGATCTGTGTGAAGTCCCGTTCGACCTCGACCAGGGTGGGCATGGTCAGGCCGGGGATCGCCTCGCACTCGCCGGCCTTCCAGTCCCTCACCCTGCCGTGAGGGGTGGCCATCGCGCCCGGGCTGTCGTGCTGCAGCGGGAAGGCGACCACATCGGTGCGGGTGCCCAGGTGCGTCTCGGCGAGCTCGCTGAACTTCTCGGCGATCGCGGCCCAGGTCTCCCAGTCGGTGCGGGACTCCCAGGGGTTGGTGATCGCAGGGTTGAAGGAATGGATGAAGGGGTGCATGTCCGTGGTGGACAGGTCATGCTTCTCGTACCAGGTCGACGCCGGCAGCACCACGTCGGAGTGCAGGGTGTGGCTGGTCATGCGGAAATCGAGGGTGAGGACGAGATCGACCTTCCCGATCGGAGCCTGATCCCGCCACTTCACGTCCCGGGGACGGAACTCCGGGGGCGTCTCCTCCTCGGTCGCCGCGGAGTCCACCCCCAGCAGGTGCCGGAAGAAGTACTGGTCGCCCTTGGCGGACGAGCCCAGAGTGTTCGCCCGCCAGATCGACCAGATCCGCGGGAAGTTCTCCGGTGCATCGGGATCTTCGGCGGCGAAGGAGATCGAGCCGTCCTTGAGCCGGTCGACCAGGTACGGGATCGTCTCCTCCCCCGCTTCGGCGGCCTGATCGGCCACGTCCAGGGAGGAGATGTCGAACTGCGGGAAGAAGGGCTGCCAGCCCAGCCGCTGGGACAGGGCCACCGCATCGGCGGTGGTGGTGCCTGCGAACCGGCCGGCTCCGGTGGTCGCCGCGAGGGTGTCGGCACCGAAGCGGTCGTAGCGCCACTGGTCGGTGTGCATGTACCAGTAGGTGGTCTGGGTCATCTGCCGCGGGGGCCGTGACCAGTCCAGCGCATTGGCCAGGTGCATCCATCCGGTGATGGGCCGGACCTTCTCCTGACCGACGTAGTGGGCCCAGCCCCCGCCGTTGACGCCCTGGGTGCCGCACAGGTTCGTCAGCGTCAGGAAGGAGCGGTAGATGGTGTCGGAGTGGAACCAGTGGTTGGTGCCCGCACCCATGATGATCATCGAGCGACCGCCGGAGTCGATCGCATTCTGCGCGAACTCCCGGGCGATCCGGGCCACGGCCACGCCGGGCACGCCCGTGATCTCCTCCTGCCAGGCAGGGGTGTAGAGGGCTCTGGCATCATCGAGGCCGCTCGCCCACTGGCCCGGCAGGCCCTCGCGGCCCACGCCGTACTCGGCCAGCAGCAGATCGAAGACGGTGGTGACGATGCGGCCGTCGAGCCGGCGCACCGGCACCCCCCGGGGCACGTCCCCGCGGCCGCCCTGGCCGACGGTGTCGAAGCGAGGCATCAGCACCTCGGCCACCTCCTCGTGGTGGCCCAGCAGGCTCAGCGCGGGATCGAGATCGCCCAGCTCGAGGTTCCACCGGCCCACCCCGTCCTCGGAGAAGCGGTGCCCCAGGGTCCCATTGGGCACGACCGGGGTGCCGGTGGCGGCGTCGAACATCATCGGCTTGAAGTCGGCGTGCTCGGTGGCCGCCTCGACGGTGCGCTGCTCCCCGGCATCGCTGGCCACGAGGAACTTGCCGGGTACCAGGCTGCCGTCCTCGCGCTGCTCGAGCTGCACCAGGAACGGCAGGTCGGTGTACTGCTTGGAGTAGGCATCGAAATAGGGGACCTGCTGGTCGACGTAGAACTCGCGCAGGATCGTGTGTCCCATCGCCATCGCCAGGGCCGCATCGGTGCCGGGATGCGGAGCCAGCCACTCGTCGGCGAACTTCACCGATTCCGCGTAGTCGGGCGCGACCGAGATCACCTTCTGGCCGCGGTAGCGGGCCTCGACCATCCAGTGTGCGTCCGGGGTGCGCGTGAGCGGGACGTTCGATCCCCACATGATCAGGTAGGCCGCATCCCACCAGTCGCCGGACTCGGGGACGTCGGTCTGGTCCCCGAAGACCTGCGGGGAGGCCGGGGGAAGGTCCGCGTACCAGTCGTAGAAGGAGAGCATCGACCCGCCGATGAGCTGGTGGAAGCGAGCCCCGGAGGAGAAGGAGACCTGGCTCATCGCAGGGATCGGCGAGAAGCCGGTGGCCCGGTCGGGGCCGTGCTCCTTGACGGTGTGCACATAGGCCGCCGAGACCATCTCGATGGTCTCGTCCCAGGAGGCGCGCACCAATCCTCCCTTGCCGCGCACCGACTTGTACCGGCGGGCCTTCTCCGGATCGGAGACGATGGCCTTCCAGGCCTCGACCGGATCGTTCCCGGGCGCCTTGGCCTTCTCCTCGCGGTACATCTGCAGCAGTGCGGAGCGCACGTAGGGATAGCGCACGCGGGTGGGTGAGTAGGTGTACCAGGAGAAGGAGGCCCCGCGAGGGCACCCCCGGGGCTCGTACTCGGGCTTGTCCGGCCCGGCCGAGGGATAGTCGGTCTCCTGGGACTCCCAGGTGATCACTCCGTCCTTCACGTAGACCTTCCAGGAGCAGGAGCCGGTGCAGTTGACGCCGTGGGTGGAGCGCACGACCTTGTCATGGCTCCACCGCTCGCGGTAGAAGGAGTCGCCGCTGCGGCCACCCACCCGGTGGGTCTCGCGATTGTCCTCGGAGATGCGCTCGGAGCGGCTGAACATCCGGCGCGCCCCGATCAGGGCGTCCATCACGGGTGAATCGAGGCCGGGTACGTCGCCTCCCTCCGACGTGCCGCTGGGGGCGGGAGCGGATTCCGGGCGGTCCTGGATCGTCATTGCTGCTCCTCCTGGAGTGGGCGGACGTGGATCATGGGTGTCGCGTCAACGGGCTGCGGCGGGGTCGCGCGAGCCGCGGGCGACGAAGAGGGTGACGACGATGGCGCCGAGGGTCGCCAGCAGCAGCAGGAGCACCCCCAGCGAGTAGCTGCCGCTGTAGCCGAAGACCGCGGACATCACCAGCGGCGGCACGAAGCCGCCCAGGCCGCCGGCGGCCCCGACGAAGCCCGTGACGGATCCGACGATCGAGGGGTCGCTGGTCTGGGCGATGAGCGCGAACACCGCGCCGGATCCGAAGCCCAGCCCCGCGGCCATGACGATGTAGACGATCGTGCCCACCGGCATCAGCGCCGGCTGGAAGGCCAGCACCGCCGCCGCGATCGCGACCGCGCTGTAGGAGATCAGCAGGGTGCTGGCCGCGCCGATCCGGTCCGAGAGGGTGCCCCCGAGCGGGCGCATCACCACCGCGACGATCACGAATCCAGCCATGCGGAAGGAGGCGTCGGCGGCCTCGAGCCCGTACCAGACCTGCAGCATGGTGGGCAGGAACACCGAGAAGGCGACGTAGCCGCCGAAGGACAGGGCATACAGGTAGCAGGCCTGCCAGGTGACCTTGAGCTTCATCGTGGCCAGGGACTGCGTGACGATGTTGCGGCGCGAGGGCTGCCAGCCGGGCGGGTCGGCCAGTAGCAGCCACGTGACCACGGCGTAGGCCAGCAGCACCGCTGCGGTGAGCAGGAACGGCGCGCGATCCCCCAGGGAGCTGACCAGCGGAACCGTGGTGAAGGCGCTGATGGCGGTGCCGCCCATGCCCACCCCGTACAGCCCCGTGGCCATTCCGCGCTTCGTCGGCGGGAACCAGGAATTGACCATCGGGACCCCGATGGCAAATGCGGTTCCGGCGATGCCGAGGAAAAAACCGCCCACCAGCAGAGTGGCGTAGTTGTACTGGCCGACGAGGCCGATGAACAGCACCGGGATCACGGTGATCAAGGAGACCAACGGGAACATCAGTCTGCCGCCATAGCGGTCGGTGAGCGCCCCGATGGGGATCCGGCCCACCGCGCCGACCAGCACCGGGATCGCCACGATCAGGGCGGCATCGGCGGTCAGCCCCCGCTCGACGTAGACGGGTCCGAGCGGGCTCAGCAGCGACCAGGCCCAGAAGTTGAGGCCGAAACCGAGGGTGACCAGGATGAGTGCCCGCCAGGCGCCGGACGGGACCTCCGAGGCAGGGGGCGAGGTCCTCACCGAGGACGATGATGGCTCTGAGGCGGTTGCAGACATCGCTTGACCTTCGTTCTCGACAGCGATTTCGCGAGCGGGGAAGCTCGCGGTGCCTTCGGTGCTGAGCAGAAAGCACCTGATCAGCTTCTCCGACCGACGCGTCCAGCTTAGGGGACTTCGGTCCTTTCCGGGCCCGCATTCGACCACCTATGGGACTTCACCCGATGAATTCTCACTAGCAGCCATGATCCGCAACACGGGCATTGCATAAACATTCCTGGAATTCGCAAGCCGCGCGTTGTTCAATCCATGTGTCTTTTTCCGGCCCGCTTTTCGATCGCGCGGAGGAGGGACGTCTGGCCCACCTCAGCTCTCGGTGGGATCATCGAGCTCCACGTCCACCATCAGCTCAGCGGCGATGGTCTCGAGCGCATCACGGAGAACGTCGGCATCGCCGCCCTCCGCCAGCCGCAGCTGCGCCTCCGCTTCGAAGAGCCGCCCCCCGCCCTCGGGGGCCTCCCGGGTCCAGGTGCGCAGCTCGTCGATGGTCGCGTGCACGGTGGCCAGCGCCGAGGTGACCTCCCGAATCGTCCCGGTGCGATCCTGCCCCAGCAGGTGGAGCCGCAGGGACGGGCCGGACCCGGGCGGTGCCGCCGAGGGGGCTGCGGCCGCCGTGGCCTCGACCCTCAGTCCGACCTGCTCGGCGAGGGTGGCGAGCTCCTGCACGAATCTCTCTGCACGCGACTCGGCGACGTCGACCAGCACGATGCCTGCAAATTTGCCGGCCAGCAGTGCCAGGCTGCTGTCGACCCAGCTGCCCCCGTGGTCGTCGACCACCGAGGACAGAGCGGAGACGAGGCCCGGCCGGTCATCGCCGATGGCGGTGAGGACATATGTGGTCATGATCACAGGCTAGCCGGTGGACTCACGCTTCGGATGGCCGGTCCGACCGTTCGGTCCGCCCCGGCGGCAGGGCGTCCTGCGCGGGAGCCAGGAGAGCCCATCGGGCACAACGCGGGCACGCGGCGTCCCCGCGAGAGCACCCGACCGCACCAGAGGGCGACCGGCCGCGCTTGAGGGCACCCGGCCGCTTGTCAGGGCACCGGGTGGCCCGGTGCTCCTCACGGCTGGGGCGTGCCGGCCTTGTAGAGCCCGTAGGTGTAGGCATCGGCGATCGCTTCCCACGACGCCTCGATCACATTGGGCCCCACTCCCACGGTCTGGAAGTCCAGTCCGGCCCCGGAGGTGCGCACCAGGACCCGCGTGGTGGCGTCGGTGCCGTGCTGGGCGTCGAGGATGCGGACCTTGAAGTCCCGCAGCTCGAACTCGTCGATCAGCGGGTACCGGTCGCACAGCGCCTTGCGCAGGGCCAGATCCAGGGCATTGACGGGCCCGTTGCCCTCGGCCAGAGCGACGGCTCGGGCCTGGACACCGGCGGTTCCGCCTCCGATCTTCACGACCGCCTCCGTCTCCAGGCTCCCATCGCGCAGCATCTGGGAGCTCGAACGCCAGGACTCCACGTCGAAATAGGCCGGGGCGCGGCCCATCTCGTCGAGCAGCAGCAGCTCGAAGGAGGCGTCGGCGGCCTCGTAGGAGTACCCGACCGCTTCCCGTTGCTTGACCGTCGCGGCCAGGCGGGCCAGCAGGTTCTTCTCACCGGTGAGGTCGAAGCCGAGCTCCCGGCCCTTCAGCTCCATCGAGGCGCGTCCGGCCATGTCGGAGATGATCATGCGCATGTCGTTGCCGAGCAGACGCGGATCGGTGTGCTGGTACAGATCGGGGTCGACCCGGATCGCGCTGGCGTGCAGGCCGGCCTTGTGCGCGAAGGCGCTGTCACCGACGTACGGTGCGCGCGGATTGACCGGCATGTTGACGATCTCGCCGATCGCCTGGGCGATCCGGGTGGTCTCGGCCAGCGTCTCGGCCGGCACCAGCGCCATACCCATCTTCAGCTGGAGATCGGCGAGCATCGTGATCAGGTCGGCGTTGCCGGTGCGCTCGCCATACCCGTTGACGCAGCCCTGCACGTGGCTGGCGCCAGCCCGCACCGCGGTCACGGCGTTGGCGACGGCGCAGCCGGAGTCGTTGTGGGTGTGCGCCCCCAGGCGCGGGTCCGGATGACCGGCCGCGGCCAGGCGTTCCCGCAGCTCGGTGATGATCTCGGTGATGTCATGCGGGAGCATGCCGCCGTTGGTGTCGCACAGGACGGCGACCTCTGCTCCGGCCGCCAGGGAGGCGGCGATCACCGACGTGGCGTACTCCGCGTCGTGCCGGAAGCCGTCGAAGAAGTGCTCGGCGTCGACGAAGACCTCGCGGCCGAGTTCGACCAAGTGCGCGACGGTCTCACGCACCATTGCCAGGTTCTCCTCGCCGGAGGTGCGCAGGGCGGCGGTGACATGGCGCAGATCGGACTTCGCGACCAGGGTGACGGTCGGGGCTCCCGACTCGATCAGCGCCGCGACCTGCGGGTCGTCGGTGACCGCGACCCCGGCCTTGCGGGTGGACCCGAACGCCGCCAACCGGGCGGTGGACAGCTCCAGCTCCGTGCGAGCCCGCAGGAAGAACTCGGTGTCCCGCGGCACTGCCCCGGGCCAACCACCCTCGATGTAGGTCACGCCGAGCTCGTCGAGCAGACGGGCGACCGCGAGCTTGTCGGTGACCGACAGGGTCAGCCCCTCCTGCTGGGCACCATCGCGCAGGGTGGTGTCGTAGAGGTGGAAGCCGTCGACGGGCACCGCCTGCTGGTGGGCGGGAGTGGATGCGGTCGTGGTCTCGGTGGTCATCATCGCCTCACACCAGCCTGGTGAGCCAGCCGTGGCGGTCGGCCACGCGGCCGTACTGGATGCCGGTCAGCTCCTCGCGCAGGGCCAGGGTGGTCTCGCCGGAGCCACCGTCACCGACGGTCCAGGAGCCGCCGTGAGCGCGCAGCGTCCCGATCGGGTTGATGACGGCGGCGGTGCCGCAGGCGAACAGCTCGGTGATCTCGCCCGAGCTGATCTGATCGAGCACCTCGGACAGCACCAGCCGCTGCTCGACGGGCTCGAGGCCTCGGTCGGCGGCCAGTTGCAGGATCGAGCCGCGGGTGACCCCCTCCAGGATCGAACCGGTCAGCGCGGGCGTCAGGATGCGATCATCCGCAGTGATGGCGAAGACGTTCATGCCCGACAGCTCATCGATGCTGCTGCGGGTCTCCGAGTCCAGGAACATGACCTCGTCGGCTCCGTGCTCCGCGGCCTCGTCCTTGGCCAGCAGGGAGGAGGCGTAATTGCCGCCGCACTTGGCGGCTCCCGTGCCCCCGGCGCCCGCCCGGGAGTACTGGTCGGCGATCCACACCACCAGGGGCTGCACGCCGCGCGGGAAGTAGTTGCCGGCTGGCGAGGCGATCACGTAGTAGTCCACGACATGCGCGGCCCGGACTCCCAGGAACTCCTCGCTGGCGAACATGAAGGGCCGCAGGTACAGCGCCTGCTCCCCCGTGGGGACGGGGACCCAGGGCTCATCGGCGGCGACCAGGGCGGTCAGCGAGGTCAGGAAATCGGCCACCGGCAGCTCGGGCAGTGCCAGACGGCGGGCCGAGCGCTGCAGCCGCTCGGCGTTGAGCTCGGGACGGAAGGTCCACACCGACCCGTCGGCGTGCCGGAAGGCCTTCAGCCCCTCGAAGACCTCCTGCCCGTAGTGCAGCACGGCGGAAGCGGGCGACAGCTGCAGGGGACCGAAGGGGACGATCTCGCTCGCACCCCAGCCCTCGTCGATGGTCCACCGGGCATGGGCCATGAAATCGGTGTACCAGAGGCCGAAACCGGGATCGGTGAGGATCCGGGCACGCTCCGCGTCGCTGACGCGACGGGCGGTCTCGGTGTGGGGGAAAGCGAGCGCGCTCACGAGGTGCCTCCTTGGGGCGGTTGAGGACAGAGTACGGGGTCAGCTGCCGGCGATCGCGGAGATCAGAGCATCGCCGATGGCGGTCGTGCCGCGCGCATCGTGGTCCCCACGGGCTGCGAGATCGGCTTCGACCGCGTCTCGTACCCGGGAGGCGGCATCTGGGTGCCCGAGGTGGTCGAGCATCAGTGCGACCGAGAGCACGGTCGCGGTAGGGTCGGCCCGGTCCTGTCCGGCGATGTCCGGGGCTGAACCGTGGACCGGCTCGAACATCGAGGGGAAGGCGCCGGTGGGGTTCACATTCCCGCTGGCTGCCAGGCCGATCCCTCCACCGACGGCCGCGGCCAGGTCGGTGACGATGTCGCCGAAGAGGTTGTCGGTGACGATCACGTCGAAGCGGGAGGGATCAGTGACCAGGTAGATCATCGCGGCATCCACGTGCGCATAGTCGACGGACACGTCGGGGTGCTCCGCGCTGACCTGCTCCACGATCCGCTGCCACAGATGGCCGGCGTGGACGAGCACGTTGTGCTTGTGGACCAGGGTGAGCTTCCCGCGTCGGGCGGCGGCCTGCTCGAAGGCGTAGCGCACCACCCGCTCGACGCCGACCGCGGTGTTCAGGGACACCTCGGTGGCGACCTCGAGCTCGGTGCCTGTGCGCATGGACCCGCCGTTGCCGACGTAGGGGCCCTCGGTGCCCTCGCGCACCACCAGGAAGTCGATCTCGCCCGGCTGGGCGAGTGGGGTGGACGCGCCGGTGAACAGCCGGGTGGGCCGCAGATTCACGAAATGGTCGAAACCGAAGCGGAGCTTCAGCAGCAGTCCGCGCTCGAGGACCCCGGAGGGCACCTCGGGGTCCCCGACCGCCCCCAACAGGATCGCGTCGTGCTCGGCCAGGCGCGCCATGTCCTCATCGGTCAGGGTCTCGCCGGTGCGGTGCCAGCGTCCTGCCCCGAGGTCGAAGTCGGTGGTCTCCACGTCGATGCCGGCCGGGGCGAGGGCGGTGCGCAGGGCACGCACCCCGTGCGGCACGACCTCCTGACCGATGCCGTCACCGGCGATGACGGCCAGGCGCAGGGTGGAGGCGGACGAGGATGCGGTGGTGCTCATAGGTGGTTCTCCGGTTCGGGGGGGCGCGGTGGTGGCGGGGCGGCGGCACGCTCAATAGACGAGATCGACGCCGTGGATCATGTGGGCCGAGATCGACTCCCCGATCCGGTCGACGAGCTCACGCGGGACGGACTGGTCGAGGTTGAGGATGACCAGCGCCTCGGCCCCCGGGGCATCCCCGGCGCGCGAGACCTGCATCCCGGCGATGTTGATGCCGGCCTCACCCAGCTGCGCGCCGTACTGGCCGATCAGTCCGGGGCCGTCGTCATAGCGGATCACCATCAGGTGATCGCTGAGTGGGACGTCCAAGGGGTGCCCGGCCACCTCGACCAGCTTCTGGGCCTGCTCGACGCCGCTGAGGGTGCCGGAGACCGAGACCACCTCGCCGTTGCGCAGGGTGCCGCGGATGCGGATCACGTTGCGGAACCGTCCGGAGTTCTCCTCGGTGAGCAGCTGCACGGTGATGCCTCGCTCATCGGCCATCACCGGTGCGTTGACGTAGCTGACCTGCTCGGTGACCACGTTACGGAAGACTCCGCGCAGGGCGGACAGCTTCAGCGCCGTGACGTCGCGGGAGGCGATCTCCCCACAGACGACGACGTCGAGCAGCTCGGGGGCCTCGCCGGCAAGGGCCGTGAACAGTTGGCCGAGCCGGTCGGACAGGGCCACGCCGGGGCGGACCAGGTCGTCCATGGCACCGCCGGCGACGTTGACCGCATCGGGGACCAGCTCCCCGGCCAGCGCCAGTCGCACGGAGTGCGCGACCGCCACGCCCGCCTTCTCCTGCGCCTCGGCGGTGGAGGCCCCCAGGTGCGGGGTGAGGGTGACGTTGTCCAGTTCGAGCAGCTTCGCGGCGCTCGGGGAGCTGGTGGGCGGCTCCGAGGAGTAGACATCGAGCGCGGCCCCGGCGATGCGTCCGGCCGTCAGGGCCTCGTGCAGGGCATCCTCGTCGATCAGTCCGCCCCGGGCAGCGTTGATCACGTGCAGGTTCGGCTTGGCGAGCGCGAACTGCTCCGCACCGATCATCCCTTCGGTCTCGGCGGTCCTGGGCATGTGCACGGTGAGCACGTCGGTCTCGCGCATCAGCTCGTCGAGCTCGACCACACGCGCGCCCAGCTCGGCGGCGCGGGTGTGGTTGACGTAGGGGTCGTAGGCCAGCAGCTGCACGCCGAAGGGAGCCAGACGCTCGGCCACCAGCTGGCCGATGCGACCGAATCCGACCACGCCGACCGTCTTGCCCAGCAGCTCCACCCCGGTCAGCTGCTTGCGGTCCCAGCGCCCCGCCTTCACGGAGGCGTCGGCGCGGGAGAGATTGCGCAAAGACGCCAGGATCAGGGTCACGGCCAGCTCAGCGGCCGAGACGATGTTCGAGGTGGGGGCGTTGATGACCATGACGCCGGCGGTGGTGGCGGCGGGCACGTCCACGTTGTCCAGACCGACTCCGGCGCGGGCCACGACCTTCAGCTCCGGTGCTGCGGCGAAGACCTCGGCGTCGACCTGGGTGGCGGAGCGGACCAGGAGCGCATCGGCCGTCCCCACTGCGGAGAGCAGAGCGGCGCGGTCGGTGCCGTCGACATGGCGGATATCGGCGTCATCACCGAAGACCTCGATGGTGGCGGGCGAGAGTTCTTCGGCGAAGAGCACGACGGGACGCGTCACGGGATGTACCTTCCGGTGTGGGTCGGCGGCTTCGGGAACAGCCGTCGTTGGGGCCGGGGGACAGACTACTGCGCTGTCCGCCATTCGGTCGCCGGAGTCACCATACGAGATGCTCGCAGAGCGTTAGTCAGGTCACCCCTGCGTCCGGCCGCGCTCGCACCTCAGCCCCTGGCGTCCAGCCCCGCCTCCTCGACCCTAGCCGCCGACTTCGCCGCCTCCTTGGCCCGGCTCTTCGCCGCATCCCGGGCCGTCTTCATCCGCGCCTCCCGCTTCTCGAGCTCACGCACGCGGCGCTGGGTGGCCTTGCGCAGGGCGGTGGCCGAGGCGAGTTCGGCCTCGGCCGCCGCGAGGGCCGCCTCGGGCGTCAGTTCGGGCTCTGCCGCCGACGCGACGGGCTCGCGCCCTTCGAGCGCTCGCTCGAGGCCCGGCATGAGCAGTCCGAGCGCGGTGGAGAAGTCATCGTCCCCCTCCACCCCGGCCTCCACGCCGCTGAAGTAGACCCCGGACTCGATGACCGGACGCGCGTCCGGGAACCCTCCCTCGGCGACGATGTCCCGCAGCAGCTGCCTGGTCGCCTCCCCAGCACCGAAGGCCCCGGTGCGCATGTCGCGATCCATCACAGCGAATCCTCTGACCTGCACTGAGAGCACCATCAGAACCGCGAGCTTGTCGTCCGCACCCCCGGGCAGAGTGCGGGCGGCACGCATACCCGCGTCCACCGCTCGCAGCTGGCCGGGCATCAGCAGGGATTCCGTCGACAGCGGGATGTCCAGCGCCCAGGGATGGCGCGAGTAGGCCTGCGCGATCGTCCGTGCCCACTGCTCGAGCCCGACCCGCCAATCGTCACCGTCGATGACCCACTGTTCGTCGCCCAGGGAGGCATCGAGCATGAGCTGATGCAGGTCACTCTTCGAGGAGACGTATCGATACAGCGCCATCGTCGTGAACCCGAAGGAACGCGCCACTCGCTGCATCGTGACCGCATCGAGCCCCTCGGCGTCCGCGATCTCCATGGCCGCCTCGACGATCCGCTCATGACTCAGCTCGCGCTTCGGTCCTCGCTGCGGCGCCGCAGCGACTCCCCACGCCATCGCGACCACCCGAGACACTTCCTCCTCGGCCATGCGGAGCCCCCTTTGCGACGAGTTGGACGCCACTCAGTATTGCGCATGGACTGCGTGGCGCGCATACTGCTTACGTCGCATACTGTATGCGGAACATACAGAAAGGAGCCGTGATGCACGGCACGATCGAGCTCGACGGCATCAGCAAGGCATACCGCGAGCCCGTGATCGACCACCTCGACCTCTCGGTCGACGGCGGCGTGTTCGCGCTGCTCGGTCCCAACGGGGCCGGGAAGACGACACTCGTCTCGATCCTGACCACTCTGGTCCGGCCCGATCAGGGCCGCGCCCGGCTAGGCGGGATCGACGTGGTCGGTGACCCGCAGGGCGCCCGACGCCGCTTCGCGGCCACCGGCCAGGAGACGACCTTGGACGATCTCCTCACCGGGCGCGAGAACCTGATCATGCTCGGCAGACTGCTGGGCCTGGGCAGGGCATCTGCCCTGCGGGCCGACGAGCTGCTTGAGCAGTTCGACCTGGCGCTCGCCGGCCGCCGGACGGTCTCGACGTACTCCGGGGGCATGCGTCGTCGGCTGGACCTCGCGGCCACCCTGATCTCGCAGCCCGAGGTGCTCTTCCTGGACGAACCCACGACCGGACTGGATCCGGTGAGCCGGAGGCGAGTCTGGGACGATGTGCGGGAACTCGCCGGATCCGGCTCCACGGTCTTCCTCACCACCCAGACCCTCGATGAGGCCGAAGCACTCGCCGACCGGATCGCGGTCCTGCGCGACGGACGGATCGTGGCCGACGGCACCGCCGAGGAGCTGACGGCCTCCATCGGCGGGCACCGGCTGGTCCTGTCCGACCGCGAGGGCCGCGAGGTCCGCGACATCGACATCGACGGCTCCGCGGCGTCGGTGCGCCACGCCTTGGCCCAGCTCCCCGAGAGCGAGCAGGACCTGCAGGTCGCTCTGCGCTCCCCCACCCTGGACGACGCCTTCGTCGCCTTCACCCAGTCATCCCAGGAGGTGGCGGCATGACCGCACTCGTCTCCTCATTCCCCAGCACGCGCGGCGTCAATGCCCTGCGGTCTTCTGCGGTGTTCATCGGCCGGAGCCTGCGACACAGCCTCCGCGATGGCGAAGGGCTCATCATGGCCATCGCCCTGCCCGTGTTCCTGCTGCTGATGTTCACCTATGTCTTCGGCGGCGCGATCATCTCCGAGGGTTACGTGGACTTCGTCGTCCCCGGGGTCATCCTCACCTGCGCGGCCTTCGGCGCGTCGTCGGTGGCGGTCTCGGTCAATCGCGACGTCACCCTCGGTGCCATGCGCCGGTTCCGCACCCTGCCCATCGCCTCCGCCACCGTACTCGCCGGGCATGTGGTCGCAAGCGTGCTGCGCAATCTGGCAGCAACGGCGATCGTGATCGCGGTGGCGCTGCTGATCGGCTTCCGGCCGACGGCCACGCCTCTGGAGTGGCTCGGCGTGCTCGGCCTGGTGGCGCTGTGGATCCTGGCGATCACCTCGCTGTTCGCCTGCATAGGGATGGTCTCCGGCAGCCCCGAGGCCGCGAACGGCTACGGCTTCACCCTGCTGTTCCTGCCGTATCTCTCCAGTGCCTTCGTCCCGGTGGAGACGATGCCCTCCTGGCTCCAGCCCCTCGCCACCCACCAGCCGATGGGTCCGCTGGTCGAGTCGCTGCGGGCGCTGCTGGTCGGCGGCGGTGAAGCGAAGGTGCTCGTCTCGCTGATCTGGAGCGTGGGCATCATCCTGGTCGCGACAGCGCTGACGGTGCTTGCCTTCCGGCGCAGCGGCGACCGCTGAGACCCCGCGCGTCGGCCGATGGACGCACGGCGCCGCTGGACGCACGGGAGCCCCGCACCACCGTTCGGTGCGGGGCTCCGTGTCGTCGCGAGCGCTGCTCAGCGAGCGGCGCTGCCCTCGGTGTAGTCGTCGTCGAGCGACTGGGCGCTCCAGGAGAACATCTTGCGCAGCTCCTTGCCCACGGTCTCGATCTCGTGCTTGGCCTCGTCCTCGCGAAGCTTCGTGAACTCCGGCGCGCCGGCGTCCTGGTCGTCGATGAACTTCTTCGCGAAGGAGCCGTCCTGGATGTCGGCCAGGATGGCCTTCATGTCGGCCTTCACCTGATCGGTGACCACGCGCGGGCCGGAGACGTAGTCACCGAACTCAGCGGTGTCCGAGATCGACCAGCGCTGCTTGGCGATGCCGCCCTCGTGCATGAGGTCGACGATCAGCTTGAGCTCGTGGAGCACCTCGAAGTAGGCGATCTCCGGCTGGTACCCCGCTTCGGAGAGGGTCTCGAAGCCGGCCTGGACCAGGTGGCTCATGCCGCCGCACAGCACCGCCTGCTCTCCGAACAGGTCGGTCTCGGTCTCCTCGGTGAAGGTCGTCTTGATGACGCCGGCGCGGGTGCCGCCGATGCCCTTGGCGTAGGACATCGCCAGGTCCCAGGCCGATCCGGTGGCGTCCTGCTCGACGGCCACGATGTCGGGGATACCCCGCCCGGCCACGAACTCGCGGCGCACGGTGTGTCCGGGGGCCTTGGGAGCGATCAGCAGCACATCGATGCCGGCGGGCACCTCGACGAAGCCGAAACGGATGTTGAAGCCGTGGGCGAAGGCCAGCGCCTTGCCCTGCGTCAGGTGGGGCTTGATGGAGTCGGCGAAGACCTTGCGCTGGTCCTGGTCGGGGGTCAGGATCATGATCAGGTCGGCCCACTCGGCGACTTCCGCGACGGTGCCCACGCCCAGGCCCTGCTCCTCGGCCTTGGCGCGGGACTTCGAACCCTCGCGCAGGCCCACCCGGACCTCGACGCCGCTGTCACGCAGGTTCAGCGCATGGGCGTGGCCCTGGGAGCCGAATCCGACGACCCCCACCTTCTTGCCCTGGATGATGGACAGGTCGGCATTGTCGTCGTAGTAGATCTCTGCCACGGTGTGCTCCTTCGGGATGGGGGATGTGGGCCGCGCTCTCCGCGGCGCCACGGGCGACGGATCCGATCCTATCGCCCACTGTCTTACGTTCTGAGAGGACGTCTTCAGTGATGAGACGTCCGCGGGGTCCTCGGTTCTGCGTCCCGGGTCTCAGGAGAGCAGGCTGCGGTCGGTGATGGCCCGGCCGCCGCGGCCGATGGCCACCTCACCGGACTTGACGATCTCGCGGATGCCGAACTCCTCGAGCATGCCGAGCAGGGCGGCCAGCTTGTCCTGGGTGCCGGTGGCCTCGATGGTCACCGCGTCGGCCGCGGCATCCACCACCTTGGCGCGGAACATCTGCACGATCTCGAGCACCGAGGTGCGCGAGGTGTTGTCGGCGGAGACCTTGATCAGGATCAGCTCGCGCTGCACGGTCTGACGGGGATCCAGCTGCACGATCTTGAGCACGTTGACCAGCTTGTTGAGCTGCTTGGTGATCTGCTCGAGCGAGCGTTGGTCCACGTCGATGATCACCGTGATCCGTGAGATCTCGGGATGCTCGGTGGGGCCCACCGCGAGGGAGGAGATGTTGTAGCCGCGGCGTGCGAACAGCGCCGAGACCCGGGTGAGGACGCCCGGCTTGTTCTCGACCAGCACCGACAGTGTCTGGGTGTTCGGTGACATGACGTATTCGGTGGTGTTCATTCTCAGATGTCCCTCTCCCACTCGGGGCTCATGCCCTGCGCGATCTGGATCTCGTCGTTGGAGACACCGGTGGGCACCATCGGCCACACCATCGCGTCGGCGCTGACGGTGAAGTCCACGACCACCGGCCGGTCGTTGATCTCCATCGCCTGGGCGATGGTCGCGTCGATGTCCTCGTCCCGTTCGCAGCGCAACCCCACGCAGCCGTAGGCCTCTGCGAGCTTGACGAAGTCGGGCACCCGGGAGGTGCCGTGACCGGTGTTCAGGTCGGTATTGGAGTAGCGCTGGTTGTAGAAGAGGTTCTGCCACTGCCGGACCATGCCCAGCGAACTGTTGTTGATGACCGCGACCTTGATCGGGATGTTGTTGATGACGCAGGTCGCGAGCTCCTGATTGGTCATCTGGAAGCACCCGTCGCCGTCGATGCACCACACTGCCCGGTCCGGCTGCCCGACCTTGGCTCCCATCGCCGCCGGAACCGCGTACCCCATGGTGCCCAGGCCACCGGAGTTGATCCAGGTGCAGGGGTTCTCGTACTCGATGAACTGCGCGGACCACATCTGGTGCTGGCCCACTCCGGCCACGTAGATCGATTCCGGTCCGGAGATCTCACCGATCCGGGAGATCACCTTCTGCGGAGCGGTGAAACCGTCCTCCGTCGCGGTCCAGCCCAGCGGGTACTTCTGGCGCAGCATGTTCAGCGTGTGCCACCACGACTCGTACTCGCGGGTGTCGCCGGCTGCGATCCGCTCGCGCAGCTCGGCCGACAGCGCGGTGGCGACATCACCCGCCTGGCCCACGATCGGCACGTCGGCGGTGCGGTTCTTGGAGATCTCGGCCGGGTCGATGTCGGCGTGCACGATCTTCGCGTTCGGGGCGAAGGACTCGAGGACACCAGTGACCCGGTCGTCGAATCGGGCACCGATGGCGACGAGCACGTCCGAGCGTTGCAGTGCGGACACCGCGGAGACGCTGCCGTGCATCCCGGGCATGCCCAGGTGGCTGGGGTGGGAGTCGGGCAGCGCGCCACGCCCCATCAGCGTGGTCGCGAACGGCGCTCCGGAGACATCGATCAGCTCCGTCACCTCCTGGGATGCGCCGCCGCGGATCACGCCGCCACCGAGCAGGAACACCGGTCGCTCAGCGGCCATCAGCAGGGAAGCCGCCTCCCGGATCTGCTTGTTGTGGGGCCGCGGATCGGGGCGATACCCGGGAAGGTCCAGGGTCTGGGGCCACGCGAACTCGGTCATGCCCATCTGGGCGTCCTTGGTCACGTCCACCAGCACCGCGCCCGGGCGTCCGGTCGAGGCGATGTGGAAGGCCTGCTTGATCACCTTGGGGACGTCAGCGGCGTCGGTGACCAGGAAGTTGTGCTTGGTCACCGGCATCGTCATGCCGACGATGTCGGCCTCCTGGAAGGCGTCGGTGCCGATGAAGGTCGAGGCGACCTGACCGGTGATGGCGACCAGGGGGATCGAATCCATCTGGGCATCGGCGATGGCCGTGATCAGGTTGGTCGCTCCCGGACCGGAGGTGGCCAGGCACACCCCGACCTTCCCGGTGGCGTGCGCGTAGCCGCTGGCGGCGTGCCCCGCGCCCTGCTCGTGCCGGACCAGGATGTGCCGCAGGCCCACGGCATCCATCAAGGGGTCATAGGTGGGCAGGATGGCACCGCCGGGCAGGCCGAAGACGACCTCTGCCCCGGCATGCTTGAGGGACTCGACCAGCGCCTCAGCGCCGGTCATCTGCTGTCCTGTCATCGGAACTCCTTCGTCGTCTCGGACGGTGTGCTCGGTGCGCGGCGGACGCGATGGACCCTGCCCGGTTCCGTGCTGGAGACACGAAAAAGCCCCTCCGCCTGGGGCTTCGGGAGGGGCGCGGAAGACGTCTCGTCGGAACGAACGGGCGTCAGCCGCGCTCGGTAACTACGAGAAGGTTCGTCTGCATGCGGCCACTGTAGTGCCCGCGCCGCCCGCTACCCAAGACGTCCATCATGCGGACTGGCGAAAGTCCCGAAAGGGCTCGCGTCCCGACTCTAGGCTGACGGCATGGTCACCCGCCCTCGACACGACTGTGAGTGAGATCGCCATGAGTGCAACCCCGTCCGTCCCCGGCAGCTCGCCCCTGACCACCCCCGCCGAGACCGTCCCGCTGGCCGGTCAGCACATCGTCGTCGTCGGCGGCGGCATGACCGCTCACCGCTTCGCCTCCCGGTTGCGCGCCCAGGACCCGGACGGCGGCTGGTCCCTGACCGTGATCGGCGAGGAGCCCCAGCAGCCCTACGACCGCGTGCACCTGTCGAACTGGTTCTCCAGCCGCAATGCCGATCTGCTCTCGCTGGACACCGCGGTGTGGAGCGATCCGCGCATCACCCTGTCGCCCGGTGATCCCGCCGTGGCGCTGGATCGGGACGCCCAGACGGTCACCACCCGGGACGGGACCGTGCACTCCTATGACCGTCTGGTACTGGCGACCGGTTCCTGGGCCTGGTCCCCGCGCGCCGAGGGCAATGATCTCCCGGGCACCTTCTCCTACCGCACCATCGAGGACGTCGAACGGATCGCGGAGTGGACCACCCTGCGCGCCGAAACGGTCGGCCGGCCCCTGCGGGGCGTGGTCGTCGGCGGAGGCGTGCTGGGGCTGGAGGCGGCCGCGGCGCTGAAGAAGCTCGGGGTCCAGGCCACGGTGGTCGAGTTCGCTGACCGTCTGATGGCCGTCCAGCTCGATCAGGGGGGCGGCGAGATGCTGCGTCTGATGATCGAGGACATGGGGATCGGGGTGCGCACGGGGGTGGGAGCGTCCCGCTTCAGCCCCGCGGCCGATGGCGCCATGGGCAGCGCGCACCTGACCGACGATTCCAGCCTCGAGGCGGACATCGTCATCTTCTCCACCGGCATCCGCCCCCGCGACCGGGTGGCGCGCGAGGCGGGCCTGGCGATCGGCGAGCGCGGCGGCGTGGTCGTCGGCGACTCCTGCCAGACGTCGGACGACGCCATCTGGGCGATCGGCGAGTGCGCGTCCTACGACGGCGTGTGTGCCGGCCTGATCGCCCCGGGCAACGACATGGCCGACGTGGTCGTGGACCGCTTCCTGGGCGGGACCCGCACCCACCACCGCGCCGGCGACGGCACCAAGCTCAAGGGCGTGGGAGTGGATGCCGCCGCGTTCGGCGATGTCAACGGCATCTCCCCCGGCGCCCTCGAGGTCTCCTTCGTCGATCCCGTCAACCACGAGTACCGCAAACTGGTGATGTCCGACGACGCGAAGAAGCTGCTGGGCGGCGTCTTCGTCGGCGACATCGAGCTGTACTCGGCGCTGCGACCGCTGGTCGGGAGGGATCTGGGCGCCGACCCCTCGGCGGTGATCGCTCCCGCGGGTGCAGGCGGAGCGCTCGCGGACGCCGAGCTGCCAGACGACGCGGTGGTGTGCTCGTGCAACAACGTCGATGCCGGCACCATCCGCAGCTCGGTCACCGAGCACGGCTGCACCACCATCGGCCAGGTCAAGGAGTGCACGACGGCCGGCACGGTGTGCGGCTCCTGCGTCCCGACTCTGACCAAGCTCTTGAACAAGGAGCTCGAGCGCTCCGGCATCACGGTCTCCACCGCCATGTGCGAGCACTTCGCGATGTCGCGCGCTGAGCTGTACCAGCTGGTCAAGGACGGAGGCCAGGACACCTTCACCGAGATCGTGACCGCTTTCGGCACCGGGCGCGGCTGCGCGGTCTGCCGGCCGGTGGTCGCATCGATCCTCTCCACGCTCGGCTCGACCTCCGGGAAGCTGCACAGCCCGGTCGGCGAGCAGCTGGGATCGCTGCAGGACACCAACGACCACGTGATGGCCAACATCCAGAAGAACGGCACCTACTCGGTGATCCCCCGGATGCCGGCCGGCGAGGTCACCCCCGAGCAGTTGCTCGTGCTGGCTCAGGTGGCCAAGGACTACGGCCTGTACCTGAAGCTCAACGGCGCCCAGCGCATCGGCATGTTCGGCGCCCGCCTGGACCAGCTGCCCGAGATCTGGCGGCGCCTGGTCGATGCCGGCTTCGAATCCGGTCACGCCTACGGCAAGTCCCTGCGGATGGTGAAGTCCTGCGTGGGCTCGACCTGGTGCCGTTACGGCGTACAGGACTCCACCGCCATGGCTGTGGCCCTCGAGCGCCGCTACCGCGGTCTGCGCTCCCCGCACAAGATCAAGGTGGGTGTCTCGGGCTGTGCCCGTGAGTGCGCGGAGGCGCGCGCCAAGGACGTTGGGGTGATCGCCACCACCAAGGGCTGGAACCTGTACGTCGGGGGCAACGGCGGCGCCCAGCCCGCGCACGCCCAGCTGCTGGTCGAGGACCTGGACGACGAGAACCTCGTCAAGTGCATCGACCGGTACCTGATGCTGTACATCCAGGAGGCTGACAAGGTCCAGCGCACCGCCCGCTGGCTGGAGGAACGCGCCGGCGGCATCGAGGAGCTGTATCGCGTGATCGTCGAGGACTCCCTGGGCATCGGCGACGAGCTGGAGGCGGCCATGGCCAATCACGTGGCCACCTATGAGGACGAGTGGACGGCCACCGTCAACGATCCGCAGCGGATGGCGAAGTTCGTCTCCTTCATCAATGCTCCCGGGGTCGCCGATCCCGAGCTCGCCTGGGTGCCCGAGCGCGGTCAGATGCGGCCCGCGGGCGAGATGGACACCCACACCGCCCCGGACCCGGTGCGGGCCCGGGAGCTGGCCATGATCAGCATGGGCGCCACCAGCCCCATGGGAGATTCCGTCGAGGGCGAGGAGACCCGGGCATGAGCATGCAGACACCACCGAAGACCATGATCGACATCTGTGCGCTCGAGCAGCTCTCCCCCGAGCGGGGCGCCGCGGCCCTGATCGGCGACACCCAGGTGGCGGTCTTCCGCCTGGCGGACGACACGGTGCGCGCGGTCCAGCAGAAGGACCCCTATTCGGGGGTCAATCTGCTCTCGCGCGGGCTGGTCGGCTCCCATGAGCTTGAGGGTGAGCAGGCCGGTGAGGTCGTGCCCACCATCGCCTCTCCCATGTACAAGCAGGCCTGGAACCTGGACACCGGTGAGGTGCTGGATTCCGGCGGCGGGGCGAAACTGCCGATCGCGGTGTTCGACGCCGAGGTCCGTGACGGCCGCGTGCTGATCGCCTCCGAGCCGCGGCCCGGCACCGGAGCGGCATGAGCGGCGCCCATCGGGCGGGGACCAGCGGGCGGGAGGCCGAGGCCGCGGCCCCTCCGACGAGTCTCCCTGTCGCCGCCCTCTCCCCCGGCAGCGTCGCCCTGGTCGGCGGCGGCCCCGGTGCGCTGGATCTGATCACGGTGCGCGGGATGCAGCTGCTGCAGCAGGCCGATGTGGTGATCGTGGACCGGTTGGGGCCGGCCGCCCTGGTCCAGCACCTGGGTGAGGGCGTCGAGGTGATCGAGGTCGGCAAGACCCCCGGCAAGCACTCGATGCGCCAGGAGGAGATCGAGGAGATCCTGATCGGGGCGGCGCGCGCGGGTCGTCGGGTGGTGCGCCTCAAGGGCGGCGATCCCTTCCTGCTGGGCCGAGGTGGTGAGGAGGTGCTGGCATGCCGGGCCGCCGGGATCGAGGTCCAGGTGGTGCCGGGAGTGTCCTCGGCGATCGCCGGCCCGGCCGCCGGTGAGGTGCCCGTCACCCACCGCGGCACCGCCGTCGCCGTCCATGTCGTCAACGCCCACGGGGATCTGGGCCCGGCCGACCTGGCCGCGCTGCGCGACCCGGGCACGACCACGGTCCTGATGATGGGGGTGGGCTGGCTACCGCGCCTGGTCTCGCAGTCGCTGCTCAGCGGCATCGATCCACAGACTCCGGTGGCCGTGGTCCAGGAGGCCACGATGCCCGGCCAGCAGGTGGTGCGCGGGCCCCTGGCCACCATCGACCAGCTCGTGCGGGAGGCGGGGATCGGGTTCCCGGCGGTGATCGTCGTCGGGCGCACCGCGGCCGAGGGCTTTCTGAGCCCTCCCGATCTGCACGCCGTGCTCGAGGGCTCCGGCCGGGAAGCGCTGGCACCTCCCCCCGTCCCGGACCGCCCCGTCGACGATCCGGTCCCCGCGAGCCCGGCCCCGGTGCTGGTGGGCTGTGCGCACGGCACCCGCAGCCGCACGGGCCGGGACGTGATCCGGGCGCTCTTGATGCAGGTGCGCGAGCTGCTTCCCGCGGTCCAGCTCCGCGAGGCCTACGTCGATGTCCAGTCCCCGGACGTCTCCGAGGTGGTGGCCTCCCTGGCCCCGGCGCGCTCCGAGGTGCGCACCCGGGACGAGCACGGCGAGACCGCCGCGGTGGTGGTGCCGCTGCTCCTGTCGACCGGGGTGCACGTCGCCCATGACGTCGCTGCTGCGGTCCGCGGTCGCGAGGCCGTGGCCACCGGGCCGCTGGGCCCCGAGCGCCGGCTCGCAGAAGTGATGGCCCAGCGGCTCGAGGAGGCCGGGGCCGGGCCGGACCATTCCGTGGTGATGGCCGCGGCGGGCACACGTGATCCGGCCGGAGTGGCCATGGCCAGACAGATGGCCGACATGCTGGGCGAGCGCCTGGGGCGGGAGGTGACCGCCTGTTTCGTGGCCGCCTCCCGCCCCGGCGTGGCCGAGGCCGTCGAGCAGGTGCGGCATCGTGCCGGGCCGAACGCACGTGTGGCGGTCGCCAGCTACCTGCTCGCTCCAGGGCACTTCCAAGGGCTGGTGGAGGCCGCCGGGGCCGACGTGGTCGCCGCTCCCCTGGGCGCGCATCCGCTGATCGCCGAGCTGATCACCGAGAGGTACCTGTCGGCCGTCGGCGGTTGAGACCGCCGTCCGCCGCCGACTCGTCCCTCGCCGACGACTCCCGGCTCACGCGTCGTCGATCAGTCCAGGCCGTACCGACTGATCTCCTCACCCTCGCCGTCCGCCGCCGACTCGTCCCTCGCCGACGACTCCCGGCTCACGCGTCGTCGATCAGTCCAACGGACGCCGGGTGGCTCCGTAGGTGGCCGAGCGCACCAGGTGCGCGTAGACCTTCAGCGCCTGGGAGACCTGGCGGGTACGGTGCTCCGGCCGCCAGGGCAGCGGCCCCTTGGCCTCGCGCCGGCGCGACAGCTCCTCCTCGTCGACATCGAGCTCCAGCAGGCGCTGGTCGACGTCCATAATGATCCGGTCACCGTCCTCGATCAGGCCGATAAGCCCGCCTTCGGCGGCTTCCGGGGAGATGTGCCCGATGGACACGCCGCTCGTGCCGCCCGAGAAGCGGCCGTCGGTGATCAGCGCGCAGGTCTTGCCGAGGCCCCTCCCCTTGAGGAAGGACGTGGGGTAGAGCATCTCCTGCATGCCCGGCCCGCCCTGTGGGCCCTCGTAGCGGATCACCACCACGTCGCCGGCCTTGACGGTCTTGTCCAGGATCTTCTGGACCGCCTCCTCCTGGGAGTCGCACACCACGGCCGTGCCCTCGAAGTGGAACAGGTCCTCGGTCACGCCCGCTGTCTTGAACACGGCGCCGTCCTCGGCGAGATTGCCCGTGAGGACCGCCAGGCCACCGTCCTTGGTGTGTGCGTGCGGGAGCGCCCGCACCACTCCCTCCTCACCGTCGGTGTCCAGCTCATCCCAGGTGTTGGTGGTGGAGAACGCCTCGGTGGTGCGCACCCCGCCGGGCGCGGCGCGGAACAGGGCCAACGCCTTCTTCGACGCCGTCCCGCTGCGGATGTCCCATTCGGCCAGCCAGCTGGCCAGGTCCGGGGAATGCACGGAGTGGACGGTGTGATCCAGCAGGCCGGCCCGGTCGAGCTCCCCGAGGATCGCCGGGATCCCACCGGCACGGTGGACGTCCTCCACGTGCGCGGTCCCGTTGGGAGCGACCTTGGACAGGGTCGGCACCACCCGGGAGATACGGTCGATGTCATCGAGCCCGAAGTCGACGCCGGCCTCGATCGCCACGGCCAGGATGTGCAGGATGGTGTTCGTCGAGCCCCCCATGGCCACATCCATCGCCATCGCGTTGGAGAAGGCCGCCTTGGTGGCGATCGAGCGCGGCAGCACCGACTCGTCCTCCTCCTCGTAGTACCGCTTGGCGAGCTCCACGATCTTGTGGCCGGCCTCGAGGAACAGCTCCTTGCGGAAGGCATGGGTGGCCAAGGTGGTGCCGTTGCCCGGCAGGGACAGGCCCAGCACCTCGGCCAGGCAGTTCATCGAGTTCGCGGTGAACATGCCCGAGCACGAGCCGCAGGTGGGGCAGGCGTTCTCCTCCACCTCGGCGAGCTGTGCGTCGGTGACGGTGTCATCGGCGCTGAGGGCCATCGCGTCGATCAGGTCGACGCGGTGCTCGGTGACCCCTTCGACGGGCTTGCCCGATTCGGACGGGCCTCCGGAGACGAAGATGACCGGGATGTTCAGGCGCATCGCCGCCATCAGGTGGCCCGGAGTGATCTTGTCGCAGTTGGAGATGCACACCAGCGCGTCGGCGGTGTGGGCGTTGACCATGTATTCGATCGAGTCCGCGATCAGGTCCCGGCTGGGCAGCGAGTAGAGCATCCCGCCGTGGCCCATGGCGATGCCGTCATCGACGGCGATGGTGTTGAACTCCTTGGAGACGCCCCCGGCCTCCTTGACGGCGCCGGCGACCAGGTCGCCCAGGTTCTTCAAGTGCACGTGCCCCGGTACGAACTGCGTGTAGGAGTTCGCGATGGCGACGATCGGTTTGCCGAAGTCCGAGGTGTCCATGCCGGTCGCGCGCCAGAGGGCGCGCGCGCCCGCCATATTGCGTCCGTGGGTCGAAGTGCGGGAGCGGAGTTGAGCCATGCACCCACTCTACTCCGGCATGCGAGATGAGAATGTCACCATCCGGACGCCAGACAGGGGCGGTTCGCCGCTGCCCCGGAGGCAGGATGCCCGATCCCGAACCACGGAGCACACGACGATGGTTCGGGATCAGGCATTTCCTACCGCGGGGCCGCGCACCTCCCCCACGGGGCGGGCGATCAGCTGCCCATGGGGTGGGCGATCAGCTGACGCCGAGCTTGTCCATGATGATCTCGCGGACCTTCCCGGCATCGGCCTGACCGCGGGTGGCCTTCATGATCGGACCGATCAGGGCCCCGATCGCCTTGACCTTGCCGCCCTGGATCTTGGCGACCACATCGGGGTTGTCGGCGATGGCCTGATCGACCGCGGAGGTGAGCACCGAGTCGTCGGAGACGACCGCCAGACCCTCCTGCTCGACGATCGCGGCGGGGTCGCCCTGGCCCTCCAGGACCTTGACCAGCACCTGCTTGGCGATCTTGTCGTTGATCTTGCCCTCGTCGACCAGGCCCTGCAGCTCGGCGATCTGGCCGGGGGTGACCGCGAGCTGCGTGAGCTCGACGTCCTGCTCCCGGGCGGTGCGGGCGAGTTCGCCCATCCACCACTTGCGGGCGCTCTGGGCACTCGCTCCGGCGGCGACACTGGCCTCGATCTGGTCCAGCGCCCCGGCGTTGATCACGTCACGCATCTCCAGGTCGCTGAAGCCCCACTCCCCCAGCAGCCGGCGACGACGGGCGGCGGGCAGCTCCGGCAGGGAGGCGCGCAGCTGCTCGACCCACTCGCGGCTGGGTGCGACGGGGACCAGGTCCGGCTCGGGGAAGTAGCGATAATCCTCCGCATCGGACTTGGGGCGACCGGAGGAGGTCCCACCGGTGTCCTCGTGGAAGTGACGGGTCTCCTGGACCACCTCCTGCCCGGCGTCGAGCACCCCTGCCTGGCGCGAGATCTCGAAGCGCACCGCGCGGTCGATCGAGCGGAAGGAGTTCACGTTCTTGGTCTCGGTGCGCGTGCCCAGCGGATCCTGCCGCGTGGGACGCAGCGAGACGTTGACGTCGGCGCGGACGTTGCCCTGCTCCATACGCGCCTCGGAGACCTCCAGGGCCCGGAAGATGTCCCGAAGGGTGCGCACATAGGCGGCGGCGACCTCGGGGGCCCGCCCGCCGGTGTCCGGGATCGGCTTGGTGACGATCTCGACCAGCGGCACCCCGGCGCGGTTGTAGTCGACCTGGGAATGGGTGGCGCCGTGGATGCGCCCGGTGGAGCCGCCGACATGGGTGTTCTTGCCCGCGTCCTCCTCCATATGGGCCCGCTCGATCTCGACGCGGACCACCTCGCCGTCCTCGAGCTCGACGTCGACCCAGCCGTCGAAGGCGATGGGCTCGTCGTACTGCGAGGTCTGGAAGTTCTTGGCCAGGTCCGGGTAGAAGTACTGCTTGCGTGCGAAGCGGCAGCTCTCGGCGATCTGGCAGTTCAGTGCCAGGCCGATCTTGATCGCGTGCTCCACGGCGGTGCGGTTGACGACCGGCAGGGCACCGGGCAGGCCGAGCGAGGTGGGGGTCACCGCCGCGTTGGGCTCGGCGGCGAACACGTTCGGGGCGCCGTCGAACATCTTGGTGTCGGTGCCCAGTTCGACATGGACCTCGATGCCCAGAACGGGATCGAAGCGCGCGATGGCCTCGTCGTAGTCGACCGGAACGATCGGCGTGGTGGGCTCAGCTGTACTCATCAGTTCGCTCCTGACACGAGCTCGGGGGCCTTGGCCAGCAGCGGTCCGCCCCAGGCGTCCTCGAGGAGCGCCTCGAGGGCGCCGCCGATGCGGTAGAGCCGCTCATCGGCCCGGGTGGGGGCCAGGAACTGGATGCCGGCCGGCAGGCCGTCCTCCGCCAGTCCGCTGGGCACGGAGATGCCCGGGACGCCGGCGAGGTTGGCGGGGATGGTGGCGATGTCGTTGAGGTACATCGCCAGGGGGTCGTCGATCTTCTCGCCCAGGCGGAAGGCGACGGTCGGCGAGGTCGGCGAGGCGAGCACGTCGACCTGGTCGAAGGCGGCGGAGAAGTCGCCCTGGACGAGAGTGCGCACCTTCTGGGCGCTGCCGTAGTAGGCGTCGTAGTAGCCGGCCGACAGGGCGTAGGTTCCCAGCAGGATGCGCCGCTTGGCCTCCTGACCGAAGCCGGCGCCGCGGGTGGCCTTCATGACCGACTCGGCGGTCGGGCTGTCCTCGGGCACGACCCGCAGTCCGAAGCGCATGCCGTCGAACTTCGCGAGGTTGCTCGAGGCCTCCGAGGGCATGATCAGGTAGTAGGCGCCCAGCGCGTAGCGGAAGTTCGGGCAGGAGATCGGCACGATCTCGGCACCGGCCTGCTCGAGCTGCGCCAGGGACTCGGTGAAGCGCGCGCGGACCTCGGGATCGAAGCCCTCGCCCTCGAGCTCGGAGATGACGCCGATGCGCATCCCCCGCACGTCCTTGCGATGTGCCGCCTCGGCGTAGGCACCGACCGGGTCGGGCAACGAGGTGGAGTCCAGCGGGTCGTGGCCGGCGATCAACTCGTGCAGCAGGGCGGCGTCCTCGACGGTGCGGGCCACCGGACCGGCCTGGTCCAGGGAGCTGGCCAGCGCGATCAGCCCGTAGCGGGAGACGGAGCCGTAGGTGGGTTTGACGCCGACGGTGCCGGTGACGGCGCCGGGCTGACGGATCGAGCCGCCGGTATCGCTGCCGATCGCCAGCGGCGCCTCGTAGGAGGCCACGGCGGCCGAGCTGCCGCCGCCCGAGCCGCCCGGGATGCGCTCACGGTCCCAGGGATTGCGGGTGGGCCCGAAGGCACTGCTCTCGGTCGAGGAGCCCATCGCGAACTCGTCCATGTTGGTCTTGCCCAGGATGGGCAGACCGGCTGAGCGCAGCGTGGCCACGAGGGTGGCGTCGTAGGGAGGGAGCCAGCCCTCGAGCATCTTGGAGCCGGCCGTGGTGGGGATGCCCTCGGTCACGGCGACGTCCTTGACCGCGATGGGCACACCCGCCAGCGGGTGCAGTTCCTCGCCGGCGCTGCGGCGTGCGTCCACGTCCCGGGCGGTGGTCAGGGCTTCCTCCTCGCTGACATGGAGGAAAGCGTTCAGATCGGTGTCCACGGCGCGGATGCGGTCGAGGTGGGCGCGGGTGAGATCCTCGGAAGTGGTCTCGCCGGCGGCGAGCGCAGCGGCCTGGGCGGCCGCGCTGCGGCGGATGGTGTCGTTCATGCTCATTCCTCCCCCAGGATCTGCGGGACGGCGAAGCGGCCGTCCTCGGCCTCGGGCGCCCCGGAGAGCGCCTGCTCCTGCGTCAGGGTCTGGCCGACGACGTCCTCGCGGAAGACGTTGGTCATGGGGATGGGATGGGAGGTTGCGGGGACGTCGGCGGTCGCGACCTCGGAGACGGACGCAACTGCATCGATGATGGCGTCGAACTCGCCGGCGAGGCGGTCGACCTCCTCATCGGTCAGCTGGATCCGTGCGAGGTCGGCGAGGCGTGCGACGTCGTCTCGTCCGATCGAAGGCATGGGGACATCCTAGATCGCTCCGGGCACCGCTCGCACAGCGCCCCTCCCGCCGGAGGGATCCGACGCGAGTATCACCTCGTGGCGCCCTCAGGGCGGACGCGATAGTGATAGGCGCCGAGGGGGCGCAGACCCAGGCCCCGGTACATGCGGGCGGCGGCCTGCCCGGTGTCGGTGGTCTCGACCTCCAGCAGGGCACGGTCCGCCCCCTGCGCGGCGGCGAGAGTGAGCAGGGAGCCGACCACCGCGGTGCCGAGCCCCTGCCGGCGGTGCTCTTCGGCCACCGCGATGTGGTTCAGCACTGCCGCGCTCGTGCGCCCGGTCTCCACCAGGGCGGCCCGCCCGACCGCTGCCACCGCGTCGGAGCCGGCGGGCAGGGAGAGCTGGATGGCCGGGCTGCCGGCCATGATGTCCCGCACGGTGCGCCGGGCGTCCTCACCCTCACGGGGTGCCAGTCTCCAGGCACCGTCGAACCAGTCCTCGTCCAGCCCTCCGGTGCGGATCACGGCCTGTGGATGCGGGGCGGGCAGGCGAGCCGGATCCAGCGCCCGTTCCAGGATCCGGCTGTGGCCTTCGGCGCTGTAGCCGCGGCCCTCCAAGAGGGTATCCAGCTCTGCCGCGGGTCCGTGCTCCCGGAGGATGCGGAAGGTGGGCGCGGCGCCCGCGCTCTGCATCAGCGCCTCCACCCGGGAGACCGCCTGCTCGAGAGCATCGCGGTCCGCGGGCACCTCGAGTGCGACGGCGCTGTTGGCGCGGCGGGTGATGCCACGCGAACGCAGGAGGGCGAAGCCCTCGACATCGAGCCGGGCCAGTGGCCTCCACCCTCCGATCAGCGCCTCGAGCAGTCTCGTCCCGGTCAGGGGCCGGGGGCCGCGGGCTGCCGTGCTGTTCCTGCTGCGTGAGGCCATGGCTGCATCCTAGAGGCGGTGGCCGCCGGGACCGTCCGCACCCGGTGCGGCCCCGCCCCGTGGCCCGGCTGCGCGGTGGGATCGGGCGCGGACGCCCCGGGGGCGGGGCCGGTAAGATCGGGTGCCCCGCGGTCATCTGATCGCTTCAGAGAATCAGCCATCCTGGAAAGGCGCCGCCATGTCCGTCGACCCGCACGCCGACTACTTCTCGCACGATCCCGAGGACGGGGAGGAGCTCTCGGACGATCCCCGTATCCGAGAGCAGCAGGAGTACGAGGCCCGCATGCGCCGCGCTCTGGCCACCAAGGAGGATCCGCTGCGGGATGACGAGTCCACCTCGGAACGTCTGCGCCGCCTGGCGCGCGAGGATAAGGACCGGTCCGAGCGGGATCGGTCCGACGGCTCGGAACCGGATCGGAGCGGCTCGGGCGGGCCCACGTCGAACTGATCATCCTACGTCTCCTCCCGCAGTGAGGTCCATCCACATCCGTACTCGGGCGGAGCGGTTGTCAGGCGGACTTGGGAGACTGGCGCGATGGACTCCCCCACTGGTGGCAATGCCTGCCTGTACAGCGAAGCCCGCACAGCGCTGAAGGACCTGACGGGCCGGGCCGACGCGGATTTCCGTGCCGGCCAGTTCGATGCGATCTCGGCGCTGGTCGAGCAGCAGCGACGAGTGCTGGTGGTCCAGCGCACCGGCTGGGGCAAATCCGCGGTGTACTTCCTGTCGGCCCTGCTGCAGCGGCGGCGGGGCGCGGGTCCGGCGCTGATCATCTCCCCTCTGATCGCCCTGATGCGCGATCAGGTGGCAGCTGCCCGCCGCGCCGGAGTACGGGCGGAGGCGATCAGCTCGGCCAACGCCACCGAGTGGGGCGACATCGAACGCGCCCTGGCGGCCGATCAGCTCGACGTGCTGCTGGTCTCCCCGGAACGGCTGGTCAATCCCCGGTTCCGCGAGGAGCAGCTGCCGTTGCTGCTGGAGCGGTGCGGACTGCTGGTGATCGACGAGGCGCACTGCATCTCCGACTGGGGCCATGATTTCCGGCCCGACTACCGACGGTTGCGGGACCTGGTGGCGCAGCTCGGAGCCCAGGTGCCGGTGCTCGCGACCACGGCGACCGCGAACTCCCGGGTGGTGGCCGATGTGGCCGAGCAGCTGGAGGTCGAGGCCCCGGGCGCCCAGCCCGTGCTGACTCTGCGCGGCTCCCTCACCCGGGAGTCGCTGCGTCTGGGCTGCCTCCAACTGCCTGATGACCGGTCCCGCCTGCAGTACCTGCTCGAGCATCTCGATGAGCTTCCCGGCTCGGGCATCATCTACACGCTCACCGTCTCGGCGGCCGAGGATCTCGCAGACCTGCTCAACACGCCCGAGCGTCCGGTGGCCGCCTACACCGGTCGCACGGATCCCGAGGACCGCGCCCGGCTCGAGCAGGAGCTCAAGGACAACCAGGTCAAGGCCCTGGCGGCCACCAGTGCCCTGGGGATGGGCTTCGACAAGCCGGACCTGGGCTTCGTCGTGCACCTGGGGGCGCCGAGCTCCCCAGTGGCCTACTACCAGCAGGTGGGACGCGCCGGCCGCGCGACCGACACGGCCGAGGTGCTGCTGCTGCCCGGCCGCGAGGATCGGGCGATCTGGGAGTACTTCGCCACCGCGTCGATGCCGTCACAGGAGAATGCGAGCAGCGTGCTCGAGGCGCTGGCCTCCTCCGACAGGCCGCTGTCCACCCCCGCGCTCGAAGCGCGCGTGGATGTGCGGCGCACCGCCCTGGAACTACTGCTGAAGGTGCTCGCGGTCGATGGCGCGGTCGAGAACGTGAAGGGTGGCTGGGTCGCGACCGGAACTCCCTGGGAGTACGACGCCCAGCGCTACGAGAACGTGGCCCGCACCCGCCGCGAGGAGCAGCAGGCGATGCTCGCCTACGAGGGTCTGGAGCCCGGCGATCCCGCCAACTGCCGCATGGTCTTCCTCGCCCGGCAGCTCGACGACGACACCGCACGCCCGTGCGGTCGCTGCGACATCTGCGCCGGGCCCTGGTACCCGCCGCCGATCCCGGGCGGCTCGACCGCGACCGGGTCCGGTCCCGACCACGGCGCGGGCGCAGCCGCCGACCGCGTCTCCTCCCTGCTGGACCGCGTCGGCGTGCCGATCCAGCCCCGGGCGCAGTGGCCGCAGGGCCTGGACCGGCTGGGTGTGGTCGATGAGTCGGGCAAGACCCCGCGCGGCAGGATCCCCACCGAGCACCGGGCCGAGGAAGGACGGGTGGTGGCCCGCCTGTCGGATCTGGGTTGGGCGGCGACGCTGCGGGAGGTGCTGCGCACCGATCAGGACGGACGCCGGATCAACGGACCGGTCCCGGAGACGCTCGGCAGGCGCATCGTCGAGGTGCTCGCCGCCTGGGACTGGTCCCAGCGACCCGCAGCAGTGGCCGCGATCCCCTCGGTCACCCGGCCGCAGCTGGTGGGGTCGCTGGCCACAGGCATCGCCTCGGTCGGCCGGCTGGAGGATCTCGGTGCCCTGGGACTCTCGGCCGGGGCCGCTCCCCTGCGCGCCGGCGGCAACAGCGCCTTCCGGGTGGCCGACCTGTGGGATCGCTTCACGGTTCCGCCCGAGCTGCAGCAGCGCTTGGATCAGCTCGGCGGTGCGCCGATCCTGCTGGTGGATGACACCGTCTCCTCCCGCTGGACCATGACCGTGGCCGCCCGTCTGCTGCGGCGGGCCGGATCCGGTCCCGTGCTCCCGCTGGCGCTCGCGCTGGAGGGCTGAGCCGGCCCGCGCTCGCTCACTGCCTGGGAACGTCAGTCCATCCAGGAGGAGATCATGGTCAGGCTCTGCCGGATCCGGTCGTAGTCGACGGTCCGGGCATCGACGACTCCGGAGGCTTCGAGCGAGACCGTGCCGCCGTATCCGCGCGAGCGGAGCCCGCGCATGAAGCCCGCGAGGTCGAGCGTGCCCTGACCGGGATGCAGGTACTTCCGGCGTCCGGCGTCATCGGTCATGGAGCCGGCGAAGTCCTTGATCTGGACATGGTCGACGGCCCCGGATTCCCATAGGGCGTCATCGGCGATCGCCTCCTCCAGCTCGCCGTGGTTCCCGAGGAACTCGGTGTCCAGCGTCACGCGGGTGCGGGGGTCGGCTGCCAGGGACGCATGGATCGCGGGCAAGGGGGTCGAGGTGACGCGCCAGATCGTCTCGACCGAGAGATCCAGTCCGTGCTCCTCGGTGACATCGAGCAGACGAGGCAGCGTGGCGACAGCCGTCGCCACGGATTCCTCCGTATCGGGCTGGCTCCACAGGTGCAGTACGAGGGTGCGGGCACCGAGTGCGGTCGCCAGGTGGCAGTTGGCCCTCAGCAGCTCGGCGGCGCGTTCGTGGTCCTCAGGTGCCGGCGAGCTGGCCAGAGAGCCGATGGACTTCTCGGTGTGCAGCACCGGGATGCTGGCACCGGTGGCGCGGAGCTCGCGGGCGGCGGTATCGATGGCGTCGTACCAGGGGGTGTAGAAGATCGCCTCGATCCCGTCCGCCCCGAGCGCACGGATGCCCTCTGCCACGGTGGACGGCTCACACCGGTCGGGGTGACGGGAGAAGGCTCCCGTGGAACACAGCAGCCGCATCTCAGTGCTCGCCTCCCGGCTCGGCGCCGGCAGCGCCCCCGGTCTCGGATTCGTGCGGCGCGAGCTCCTCGGGCCCGTTCTCGAGCAGGTGCACGAAACCCTCCTCGTCCAGGATCGTCAGCCCCAGGTCGCGGGCCTTATCGGCCTTCGAGCCGGCGTTCTCGCCGACCACCACGTAATCGGTCTTCTTGGAGACCGAGCCGGAGGCCTTCCCGCCGCGGGAGATGATCGCCTCCTTCGCGCCGTCGCGGGTGAAGGCCTCCAGCCCTCCGGTGACCACCACCGTGAGCCCCTCGAGGGTTCTCACGAATCCTTCGGTGACCTCGTCGGCCATCCGGACCCCACTGGCCTCCCAGGCACGCACCAGCGCGTCGTGCCAGTCGACGGCGAACCATTCGCGCACGGACTCGGCGATCACCGGGCCCACCCCATCGGTCTGGGCGAGGTCCGCCTCGCTCGCCGCACGGATCGCGTCCATCGATCCATAGGCAGTGGCCAGGGACCGCGCGGCGGTGGGGCCGATGTGGCGGATGGACAGGGCCACCAGCACCCGCCACAGCGGCTGGGACTTCGCCTTCTCCAACTCCTCGATCAGCTTCGAGGTGTTGGCGGCGGCGCGCTCCTGGCCGACCTGCTTCCAGACCGCCTCACGCTTGTAGTGGCGCCATGCGGGCCGGGACCAGAACACGGGGTGCACGCGCCAGTCGCCGGTGGGTTCGCCGTCCCGGCGCTCGGGCTGCCACACGAACACCTCCCGCAGATCGTCCGCGGTCAGGTCGAACAGGTTGTCGCCGATGCGCACCACAGGCTCCTGCGGCGCGGGCAGGGCCGGATCGTCCTCCGCCGTGATCCGCAGCAGGGGCACCCCATCGGTGCCCGAGGTGACCTCACCGTTCTTGACCACCACGAAGGCCTCGGAGGCAAGGTCCGCCTCGGAACGCACCGGCAGATGCACAGCGCGTCCGTCGCGCAGCGCGGCCATGGCTTCCTCGCGCCGTTTGTCGGGGTCGGTCAGGGCGATCGCGGATTCCTCCCCGAGGGATTCGATGTCGAAGGCACCGCGGGAGGCGGCGTGCTCGATGCGTCCGGTCACCTGGGCGGGGCAGTCCTTGGTGTTGGGGCAGCGCCAGTCCTTGTCGCCCTCGCGGGCGGGACGGATCGCAGTGCCGCAGGAGGGGCAGTGCTCGGGCATCACGAAGGCCCGCTCGGTGCCATCGCGCAGCGCCTCGACCGGGGCCAGGATCTCGGGGATCACGTCCCCGGCCTTGCGCAGGACGATGGTGTCGCCGATGAGCACTCCCTTGCGTTCGACCTCGAACTGGTTGTGCAGGGTCGCCAGCTCCACGGTGGAGCCGGCCACCTTCACCGGCTCCATCACGCCGAAGGGGGTCACGCGGCCGGTGCGCCCGACGTTGACCTGGATGTCGAGCAGCCGGGTGGTGACCTCCTCGGGCGGGTACTTGTACGCGATGGCCCAGCGCGGCGCCCGCGAGGTCGATCCCAGGGCGCGCTGCTGGGCGAAGGAGTCGACCTTGATGACGATCCCGTCGATCTCGTGCTCGACGTCATGGCGGCGGTCGCCGTGGTCGGAGATATAGGAGCGCACCTCCTCCAAGGAGGTCAGCACCCTGGTGTGGGGTGAGGTGGGCAGGCCCCATTCCGCCAGCTGCTCGTAGACCTCGGACTGGGAGGCGAGGGTGATCCCTTCGTGCACGCCGATGCCGTGCACGTACAGCTCCAGAGCCCGCGAGGCGGTGATCGAGGGGTCCTTCTGGCGCAGCGACCCGGCGGCCGTGTTGCGGGGGTTGGCGAACTCGGCCAGTCCGGCCTCCCGCCGTTTTGCGTTCAGCGCCTCGAACTCGGTGGTGGGGTAGAACACCTCGCCGCGCACCTCCAGCAGAGCGGGTGGGTCGTCGGTGGCGAGCCGGTGGGGCACGCCGGCCAGGGTGCGGATGTTGGCGGTCACGTCCTCCCCCACCCGTCCGTCCCCGCGGGTGACGCCGCGCAGCAGCTGTCCGTTCTCGTAGACCAGGGAGATGGCCAGGCCGTCGATCTTGAGCTCGGTGAGGTAGCGGACCTCGGCCGCCTGCCCGCCGACCCCCTCGACGACCCGTGCCGCCCAGGCGTCGATCTCCTCCAGCTCGAAGGCATTGTCCAGGCTCATCATGCGCTGGATGTGCGGAGTGGGGGTGAAGCCCGCCGCCACCGCGCCGTGGACGGTCTGCGTGGGCGAGTCCGCCTTGGCCAGCTGAGGGTTGTCCGCCTCGAGCTGCCGCAGCTCCAGCTCGAGCCGGTCGTAGTCGGCATCGGCCATGGTCGGTGCGTCGTGGATGTAGTAGTCCTCGATCGCCTGCTCGATCTGCGCGGTCAGCTCGGCGATGCGCTGCTGGGCTTCGGCAGCGCCGGAGTTCTCGGTGGGCTGGGGATCTGACACTGCTGCGTTCACCCGCACATTCTGACTCATCCGCCCGCAGGGGGCACGTCCGACGGCGCGTCAGCCGCGCGCGGTGGCCCCGCGCAGGGCACGCAGGGACGGTTCGAGACGCTCGGGCGGAGGACCGTCCCAGACCGCTCGCAGGGAGCGCCGCAGGTTCACACCGCGCACGGGGATCCGCACCAGACGCCCCTCGCGCAGGTCCGCTGCCACGACCAGCTCGCTGAGCAGCGCACAGCCCGCTCCCCCGGCCACGGCCGTGCGCACCGCAGCGTTGGAGTGCAGGACCATCGCCGGCTCGGCGACCGGACGGGGCGCCAGAGCGGTGGCCAGGACCTCGCGGGTTCCCGATCCCTCCTCGCGGACGATCAGGGCGGTCGCGGCGAGCTGCTCGGCGTCGACTCCGGAGCTGCGGATGCTCTCGTCCTCGGCCCAGGGATGGATGGGGGCGACCACGGCGACCAGATGGTCGTGGCCGATCACGCATGAGTCGAGATCACCGGGCGTCTCGCCGCCCTCGATGAACCCGAGGTCGGCCCGCGCGCGGCGCAGGGCCGAGATCACGCCGGCGGTGTTCTCCACCTCGAAGGTCGCGGGCACTCCCGGCAGCTCGGCGGCCAGGGATGCGAGGAAGATCGGCATCAGGTGCTCGGCGATGGTCTGGGAGGCGACGATGCGCACCGGTCCGTGACCGGCCGAGTACCGGACCTGCTCGACCAGGCCGTCGGCCGCGTCGAGCACGCGCCGTGCATGCTCGATGGCCACCCGCCCCTCCGCCGTGGGTTCGGAGCCACGGGCGCCGCGGTCGAAGACACGCACCCCGAGCCGCCTCTCCAGCCGCGAGAGCTGACGGGAGGCGTTGGGCTGGGCGATGCCCAGGGCGGAGGAGGCCGCCGAGAGGCTGCCCAGCTCGGCGACGGTGACCAGGAGCTCGAGGGAGTCCAGGTCGGGGCGTGTGACGTGACTGCGAAACCCAGACATATCCGTGATGATATGACCTGCAGCGGATCGGGGACTACCGCCCGCGGCCCCGGAGCACGACGGTGGGACGCGTGCCTTTTCCAGCTCGAACCCGTATGCCTTCCCCGGCCCCGGCGGCCGGCTCCCGCCCTTCCCTGCCCCGCCGCATCGGCCCGGGCCTGTTGCTGAGCCTCGCCGTCGGGGCCTTCACGCTCGCCTTGTCCCACATCATCCCGGCGGCCTCCCCCGCGCTGGTGGCGATCGTGCTCGGCACGCTCGCGGCCAACACGGTGCTACGGCGCCCCGCGACGGAGAAGGTGCTGCTGCCCGGCCTGCGGGTGTCCTCCCGCACGGTGCTGCGGATCGGGATCGCACTGCTGGGCCTGCAGCTGGCGCTGGGTGATGTCCTGGAGCTGGGGCCGCTGACGCTGTTGACCGTGGTCGCGGTGGTCGGACTGGGCATGGGTGCCGGACTGTTGGCCGGACGCCTGCTTCACCTGCCTCTCACGCAGACGATCCTGGTCAGCTGCGGCTTCTCGATCTGCGGCGCGGCCGCCGTCGCGGCGGCGAGCTCGGCCCTGGAAGGGACCGCCCGAGGTGCGCGCGATGACCGCGAGCAAGATCGCTCTGTGCAGGCGGAGCGTGGCGGAGTGCAGCTGGAGACCCAGACCGCCACCGCGATCGCCCTGGTGGTGCTGTTCGGGACGCTGATGATCCCTCTGGTCCCGCTCCTGGCGGTGGCTCTGGATCTGCCGGCTCCCGGCTCCGGCACCTGGGCCGGAGCCTCGATCCTCGAGGTCGCGCAGGTGGTGGCGGCGGGCAGCATGATGGGCACGGATGCACTGGGCACGGCGGTCCTGGTCAAGCTCGCCCGGGTGCTGATGCTGGCCCCGGTGATCGCGATCGTGACCGCGGTGATGCTCCGCGCCGCTTCGACCCGGCGCGGCTCCGCGGAGCATCGCGACGACCTCCCGCAGGAGGGTGGGTCGCCCGCACGGGTCGACAGGGCCCGTCCGCCGATCATGCCGATGTTCGTGCTCGCCTTCCTCGTCGCGGTCGGGGTCCGCTCGCTGGGGATCGTGCCGTCGCCGGCGCTCGATCTGCTCTCCACCGTGCAGGCACTGCTGCTGGCATCGGCGATGTTCGCGCTCGGCACGGGGTTGCGGGCCGATCTGCTGCGTCAGGTCGGCGGCCGCCCGGTCGCCCTCGCAGCGATCCTGGCCGTGGTCGTCCTGGCCGTCGGCCTGGCAGGAGCGCTGGTGGCGGTCTGACGCCGGCTCTGGTGCCCCTTCGCCGGTGGAGTGCCGACACGGGCGGCGCCCCTCCGCCGGCGCAGGGCCGACACGGGCCGTGAGGGCGGGCCGGATGAGCGGGCGAGCTGGTGTCTGCCGGTGGCCGGAGCGAGGTCGGGCGCGATCAGCTCTCGACGCGCTCGGCCCAGGCCGGTGCTGCTCGCAGCAGCGCCTCGATCCCTGGTTCGTCCAACAGAGTATGGAGGCCGGGCTGCGCGGAGGGGTCCACGCGTCCGGCGTGCACGTCGTGGGAAGCTCCAGTGTGGGCGATCAGCCCGAAGCCGGCGGCCTGCGCCGAGCTGTAGCCGAGCCGGCGCCAGGTCTCCAGCACCTGGTCCAGCTCGTCGGCCATCCCGCCGCCCGGGCGGGGATCGACGACCAGCTCGAGGGCGCAGCCGGCCTCCGTCGCGGCCGCCAGACCTTCCCAGATCCCGCGGCCGGCATCCGTGGACAGGGCAGGCTGCCTGCGAGGAGCCACCGCCAGACGGCGAGCCCCGGCGTCGCGGGCGGCGGTCACGAGGGCGGCGTCGGCCCCGACCCCGAGCGTGATCTCCTCAGCCCCCAGAGCCCCGGTCTCCCCGAGCGCGGCGAGCAGGCGGAGCCACAGATGGCCGATCTCCGGGGCCGGGATCGGCGGATAGCGCCGCCGGCCCGACGGGGTGGGGATGCGCCCGGCGACGACACCGGCCACGGCGTCCTCCCGCACCAGCACGTGGGGCCGGGCCCCGGGGACCCGGTCACGGAGCTCCGCGAGATGCTCGGTGATGCCTTCGGCCAGCAGCATCGGCAGATCGCGCACGGCCCCCGGGTCGGACAGGGTGCGCTCACCAGTGGACAGGAAGCTCGCGGCGGCCAGGGTCGCCGGCCCCAGGACGGTGACCATCAGCGGCCCCTCGTAGCCGTACAGGGCGATGCGGGCGGCCTCGACGGTGAGCTGCTGCTGCTCCCAGGCGTGCTGCCAGGCCCGTCCCAGGCCAGGTCCCATGCGCCAGCCGTAGGGGGCGAGGTCACCGGTCATCCCCGCCAGCATCACGAGCGTCGAGGGCAGGAGATGATCGGTGTCATCGATGCCCAGGGCAGCCGGCAGGTACAGGCGGGTGGCGATCTGGTCCTCGAGATCGTCGCCGAGCAGGGCGCGCAGCCGCATCAGCGCGGCCAGGTGGGGGTCATCCGGCAGCTCGTGGGCGATGATCGCCTCGGTGTCCGGTGCCCGGAAGGTGCCGTCGCCGGTGAGGGTGACCAGGGGGCTCATGCGCGCCGCTCCAGGGTGGCGGCGGCGACGACCCGGTCTTCGACATAGAGCACGAGGGTCTGCCCGGGGGCGACGCCGCGGATGGGGCTCTCGAGCCGGACCCGGAGGTCACGAGTGGAGATCGCCGTGACCACACCGGGGGTGGCTTCGCCGTGGGCGCGGATCTGCGCGCCGATCTCCTGGCCCTCGGTCAGCTCCTCGAAGGTGATCACGTCGGTGGCCACCAGCTCCCGGGTCGACAGCAGCTCCGCCGCCCCGACCACGACCTGGCGCGAGGAGGGATCGATGTCGACCACGTAGCGGGGGCGTCCGTCGGCGGCGGGATGCTGGATGCCCAGCCCCTTGCGCTGACCGATGGTGAATCCGTGGGTGCCCTGGTGAGTCCCGATCACCTCGCCGGCCTCGTCGAGGATCTCTCCGGGGCGCTGGCCCAGCGAGCGCTCCAGGAAGCCGCGGGTGTCGCCGTCGGCCACGAAGCAGATGTCGTAGCTGTCGGGCTTGGTCGACACGCCCAGACCGCGGGCCTGGGCCTCGGCTCGCACCTCGTCCTTGGTCGCGTACTCCCCCAACGGGAACAGAGAACGGCCCACCGCCTCGGGGCCCATCACGGCCAGCACGTAGGACTGGTCCTTGTCCATGTTGCGCGAGCGGTGCAGTGACGGCGCACCACCGGGTCCGTCGGTGCGGATCGAGGCGTAGTGGCCGGTGCACACGGCGTCGAAGCCCAGCGCCGTGGCGCGCTCCATGAGGGAGGCGAACTTGATGCGCTCGTTGCAGCGCACACAGGGGTTAGGGGTGCGGCCGGCTGCGTACTCGGACAGGAAGTCCTCCACGACCAGATCGTGGAAGTCGTCGGAGAGATCCCACACGTAATACGGGATGCCGATCCGGTCGGCGGCCCGGCGGGCGTCGGAGGCGTCCTCGACGGTGCAGCATCCCCGCGACCCGGTACGGTTCTGATCGCGGTTCTTCGACAGCGCCATATGCACGCCGACCACCTCGTGACCTGCTTCGGCCGCACGGGCCGCGGCCACCGCGGAGTCCACTCCCCCGCTCATCGCTGCCAGCACCTTCACGGCGGCCTCCTCCCTCTCGTCCAGCCGCTCAGTGTACGGATCGTGGAGGTCGCCGCGGAACGGATGTGAACGTGATGTGCGCCCTGCCCAGCCCCACCTCGCGCCGGCGCACCCCGTCCCGCCCCCCGGTGCCCCGGCGTCCCGTCCCACCGGCCTCCCGGCGTCCGCGGCGTCCCCTCCCACCGAGCGCTGCAAAGATGCGGGAATACCGCCCTCAGACCACCACTTCGCAGAGCTCGGTGAGCACATGGCTGGGATCGGTGACCCCATGGCTGGGATCGGTGACCCCATGGCTGGGATCGGTGAACCCGTGGCCGGGGCCTACCGGCGGGCGGCCGGCCAGATCGCTCAGCTGCTCAGCTGAACAGCGCCCCCACGGCGCGGGCCTTCTCGAGCGACTCCGGCAGGGCGCGCAGCAGGATCTCGATATCGCGCTCGGTGCTGGTCCAGCCCAGCGAGAGCCGCAGTGCGCCCCGAGTCTGCTCAGCGGTCAGGCCCATCGCGGCCAGGACGGGGCTGGCCTGAGTGACCCCGGCCGAGCAGGCCGATCCCGCCGAGGAATCCACACCGCGCTCGTCGAGCAGGAACAGCAGCGAATCGGCGTCCGCGCCGGGGAAGACGACGTGGACGATGTGTCCGGACTGCGGTGCTTCCTCGGGCAGGGTGAAACGGGCATCGGGGTCGATCTCGGCGATCCCCCGGCGTAGCATCTTCGCAAGTCCCTGCAGGTGGCGGGCATGTTCATCTCGGTCACGCAGGGTCTCGTCGAGCGCGGCGGCGAAGGCCGCGGCGTGCGGTCCGTCCAGGGTGCCCGAGCGGATGCCGCGCTGCTGTCCGCCGCCGGTGCTGGCCGGGGCCAGCGGCACGCCCGGCTTGGCCACCAGCGCACCGATCCCCACGGGGGCGCCGATCTTGTGCCCCGACAGCGACATCAGATCCACGTCGTCCCATGAGGGCAGGTCCACCAGCCCCAGGCCCTGGACCGCGTCGGTGTGCACCAGGGTGCCGTGGGGACGTGCGATCGCGGCGAGGGAGGCGAGGCTCTGGCTCGCCCCCGTCTCGTTGTTGACCAGGGCCGCGCTGACCACGCTGACCCGGCCATCGGCCAGAGCCTCCTCCGTCTGCTCGGGGAGCAGCTGACCGTGCCGGTCGACGGGAAGGAACCGGGCAGCCAGCCCGTTCGGGGGCTCGGCAAGCGCGCGGGCGGTGGCGACCACGGCGGGATGGTCGGTCTCGGCGACCGCGACAGCCGTGCGCACGGGGTCCTTCGCGCGGGCACCGAGGGCGAGGCTGCGCACGGCGATGTTGTCGGCCTCGGTGCCGCCGGAGGTCATGATCAGCCAGCTACGGGGCACCCCGAGCAGGCCGCCGATGGTCTCCAGGGCGTCGTCGAGCACGGCGCGGGAGCGTCGGCCCGAGGCGTGCACGGAGGAGGGGTTGCCCCACACCATCGAGGCCTCCAGGAAGGCCTCCCGAGCGGCCGGACGCAGGACGGTGGTCGCCGCGTGGTCGAGGTAGGCGCGCTCCTGCCCGGCCCCGGCGGACCCCGACGAGCCCCCTGCGGCCCCGGACTGGCCCCCGGCGGCCCCCGACCTGCCCCCTGCGGACAGGGGCTCGGGGGCTGGGGTCGCGTGCCGCCCGCCGTCGGGCTCATCGGTCACGGACTGCTCATTCACCATGGCTTGCTCGGATCCTGCGGGGACCCACCGGTATCGTCCTCGCCATCGCCCTCGGCATCGCGATTGCGCTGCTCCAGCTCGTCCTCCTTCTCCTGGTTCTCCCCATCGCCCTGTGTGGGGGCCTCCTCATCGGGACCTTCGCCCTCGGGGTCCTCCCGGCGGGGATCTCCCTGTTCCCGGGGCCCGCCGCCCTCGCCGGGTTCGCCCTCGCCGCCCGAGCCCTCCTCGCTCTCGCGCTCGTCGGGGTCCTCGCCGGCTTCCTCGTCGGCCTCGCGCCGCTTGTCGCGGATGCGCTCGCCATTGTCGTCGGTGGTCTCGGAGTCCTCATTGCCGGAGCCGCCTTCGGACTGCTCCTCGCCGCCTTCGCCGCCTTCGCCCTCTTCGCCCTCTTCCCCTTCGCCACCTTCACCGTCGTCCTCGCCGCCTCCGCCTCCGGCGCAGGGCTGCATCAGCACCTCGGCCTCGTAGAGCCGCTCGGCGCGCTCGGCGGGATCATCGATCTCATCGGCCTGGCGTTCGATCGAGATGGCGAGGTTGTTGATGATCTTGCACTGGGCGTGCAACGGCTGGTTCAGGTCGCTGCCCGTGTTCCATTTCTCCAGGGCGGTGCGCAGCTCGGCCTCGGCCTCGGCATTCTGCCCCATCTGCAGCAGGTCGGTGCCCTCGCTCAGATGCGGCAGATACGGCTCGAACCAGTTGGCGAGCTGCACGGGGGCCAGCCTCTCGATGGCACCGGTGTAGTTGCCGTCCTCATAGGCGGACTGGTGGGTGGCCTGAGTGATGGGCAGGGACACGAATTTCATGGTCAGCAGCGCCAGCAGCAGGATCGGCAGCGCCAGGATCACGAAGACGATCAGCCGCACGCGGCGCAGCCGCCTGACGTCGAGCCCGAAGTCCTGGGGGCGGCCCCGGGTGTCCTGCGCGAGGGGCGACTGCGGGGGCGTGCTCATCACTGCGCTCCTCGGAGGTCGTAGCGGTCCAGCCGGCGCGGCAGGCGGTAGGTCATCTCCCCCAGCTCCCAGATCACCAGGCCCGCCAGCGGGATCGCGGCGATCCAGTACCAGTCCTCGAAGCTGGCCACCGAGCGCGGGGACTCGGTCGGGACCGAGCGCAGGGTGATGCCCTCCATGGTGCCCTCGATCGGCGCCTCCGGATCGTCGCGGTGGAGGTAGGGCACACCCATCTGGCCGGCGATGGTCTCCAGCTGCTCCTCGTCGATCCGCGAGACGCCGGGCTGGCCGGACTCGTCGGTGATGTACTCCCCGTCGGTGTCGCCGCCGCTGGCTCTCATCTGGCCGCCCTCCGTGGTGCCGTAGCCCAGCACCGCGCCGCCGTCGACCAGCGAAGCGGTCTGGCTGAAGGGCTCGGCCTCGCGCTCGTCGGTGTTCTCACCGTCGGCCAGGAAATAGACCAGGATGTGGGAATCGGGGTCGTCGCGGCGGGTCTCGGTCAGCGCGGTCAGCAGGGTGGTCAGCGGGCGATCCATGTTCGAGCCCTGGGAGTAGGCGGTGGGTTCGGTCTCGAGGGTGTCGATCCAGGCCGCGGCCGCTCCGGCATCGGTGGTCAAGGGCAGCTGCTGGGTGGCGGAGGAGTCGAATCCGATGATCGAGTAGCGCGAGCCCTCGGTCATCTCCATGATCCGCTCCATGTCGGCCTGCACACCCTCCAGACGGGGCTGCTCGCCATGATAGTCCTCGGCGTTCATGGAGCCGGTACGGTCGACGACGAAGAACACGTTGGCGTTCATCCGCTCAGTCTGCTCCCCCTCGAGCGGGGTCACCGGGCGCAGCGCGACCACCAGCAGCAGCGCCACCATCAGTCCTCGCCGCAGCCATGCCACCCGCTGACGGGGCCGGCGCACCAGCAGCACGGCGCACAGGAACAGCATCCCCCCGAACAGAGGGATGATCGCCCACAAGGGCATCAGCAGCTCCAGGCGCATCAGCGGGACCTCCATCCCAACACCAGGATCCCGACCAGCGACAGCAGGGTCAGCACGAATCCGACGGTGGGGTGATCGGTGCGCACCACGGTCGGGGTCGACCCCATGGCCACGGCCTGGGTGCGCTGGATGTCGTTGATGATCGAGGGGATCGCGTCCGGATCCGAGGACTGGTACAGCTCGCCGTCATTGTCCTCGGTGGTCGTCTGCAGCTCCTCCAGGCACTCCGGTCCGCACTCGTAGGCACCGGGGAAGAAGGTGTACAGGTCGATGTCGCGAGCGGTGACACCGTCGACCGCCTCCTGGAGCGTGAAGATCGGGTCGCCGTTGACCTCGTTGTCGGTCGCGAAGATGATCGAGCGCGAACGGTCCTGCTCGGCCTGGTCGAACAGCTGCCCGCACGAGGCCAGGCCGTCGGGCACGACCGAGGCCTCGTCGGGGATGCCGCGGGTGCCGTCGACGAAGTCGACGTACCGGCGCACCTTGTCCTCGTCGTAGCTGCGTGAGCCCAGGCGGTAGCCGAACTCGTCGAAATCGATCGCCTCGGCCCCCTCCTGCAGCTCCCGCTGGATCAGCTCGTAATCGTTGGTCAAGGGAAAGACGGTGCGGGAGGTGGAGTTGAAGATCGACAGCGCCACCCGTTCACCCTCGAAGCTGTCGACCATCTCGGAGAAGGTCTCCAGGATCTCGGTGTCGTACTCATACATCGAGCCGGAGACGTCCAGGCACAGCACGATGTCGCGGGTGGCGAAGTCGGGGGTCTCGATGCGCTCGGTGGCGATGCGGCCCGACAGCACCGCGGCCGCCACCACCCCGATCACCGCGATGCCCACCTGTGCGGCACGCAGGACCCGGGCGGTGCGCTGGGCACGCACGAAGCTCGGCAGCCGGTCCAGGTAGGAGGAGTTGGCCACCACCACCGGGGACCGCCGCATCGCGCGCCGGTTCCAGAAGGTGATCGCCCACACGGCCAGGCCCATCAGCAGCAGCAGCGCCGTGACCCACCAGAAGATCATGACCATTGCCGGATCACCTCCCGCGCCCGGCGCACCGAGTCGCTCAGCTGCCGGTCGGACGACAGGGCGAAGTCCGGTTCGTACAGGTCCTCGATCAGCTCACCGACCGCGCGGGTGCGCTGATCGGCCAACAGGGTGGACAGGTCCTGGCTGGTGACGTCGTGCCCGGTGGTGCGCCGCACGAAACGGCGCATCACCCCGGTCAGCTCATGGTGGCCGTCGCGCGAACCGATCTCCCCGGCCTCGTGGCGGTCGGCGATGTCGTTGACCGAGCGCAGGAACTCCGCCTTGAGCGCCTCCAGGTCGCTGGGGCGGCCGCGGTAGGCCACCTTCTTCTCGATCGCCCGGGTGATCCGCAGCGTCGCCACGATCAGTGCGGTGATCACCAGGGCGCACAGCACCGCCAGGATCACCCAGGCCACCGAGTACTGCGGGGGGTCGATGATCTGCTGTTCGGGGGCGGGGTCGGCGAGCACGACCGTCACGAGGTCAGCCCGGTCCATGTCGGTACTCCCTCGCCCGCAGCATCGCGATCATGTCGTCCACCACGGTGGTCTCCCCCTGGGTGAGCAGGTGGCTGATGTGCAGACGGTCCATCATCTCGGAGATCCCCTCGCGGCGGGCACGCCGGTAGGCCTCCACGTCCCGCGCCACCCTTTTGGACGAGCGCGCCAGCGACGCCACCTCGCGGGGGTTGTCGACGTCGACCACATCGTGGTCCAGCGACTCGCGCTGCAGGGGATCGGCATCGGCGATGCGCACCATCATCACGTCGTGGCGGGTGGTCAGGCGCCGCAGCAGCGAGAAGTCCTCCACGTCGGGGTGGGCCTCATCGGTGATGATCGTCATCAGGGTCGAGCGGGACGTCACCCGGAAGGCGCGTTCGAGCAGCCAGGCGCTGTCCGAGGCACCCGAGGCGGTGGTGGTGGCCTGCTGGATGCTGCGCAGCAGCAGCTCGAGGTGGCCGTCGCTGGAACGGGAGGGCAGCTGGATGGGCCGCTGCTCATCGCCGCCCACCAGGCCCACCAGGTCCCCGTTCTTCTGAGCCAGGAAGCAGATCATCCCGGCCGCCAGGATCATCGCCTCCCGCTTGGAGGTGCCGTCGGCCGCGGTGGCGGACATCGACGAGGAGGTGTCGGCCACGATCGACAGGTGCCGCACCCGCTCCTCGTTGAACTGGCGGATCAGCGGTTCCCCGGAGCGGGCGGTGGCCTTCCAGTCGATGTCGGAGATCTTGTCCCCGGGCTGGTAGTACTTCAGGTCGTCGAAGTCCTCGCCGCTGCCCTTGAACATGGAACGGCCGCGGCCCTGGATCAGGCCGCGCGCCCGGTTCGAGGTGTGCAGATCAACCCGGGCCTTGACCCGGGTCAGCAGGGAGGTCGCCATCCGTGTGCTCCGTCGCTCGCCGGTCAGGGCATCGGCACGGCGTGGAAGACCGCGTCGATGATCTGTTCGGGCTTGATCCCGCTGGCCAGGGCGTCGAAGGTCATCACCAGGCGGTGCCGCAGCACCCCGTAGCGCATGGCGCGCACGTCATCGGGGGTGACGTAGTCGCGTCCGTGCATCAAGGCGTAGGCCTGTCCGACCCGCATCAGCGCGAGGGACCCTCGGGGGCTGGCTCCCACGCGCACTGACTGGGTCAGGTTCGGCACCGGGCGCGGACCGGAACCGCGGGTGGTGAAGATCAGGTCGATGATGTAGCGCTTGACGGCCGGATCCACGTAGACCTGGTCGACGGTCTCCTGGAGGAACCGCACGTCCTCGAGGGTCACGGTCCCCGGGGCCTCGCGCGGTCCGGTCAGGTTCCCGGAGGTGGAGCGGTCCAGGATCTCGTGCTCCTCCCCCGGGCGCGGATAGGTGAGGATCTCCTTCATCAGGAAGCGATCCATCTGCGCCTCGGGGAGGACGTAGGTGCCCTCCTCCTCGATCGGGTTCTGCGTGGCCAGCACCATGAACGGCTCCGGGAGCGAATAGACCTCGCCGCCGACGGAGGTCTGGCGCTCCTGCATCGCCTCCAGCATCGCCGACTGGGTCTTGGCGCTGGAGCGGTTGATCTCGTCCAGCAGCACCACGTTGGCATGCACCGGTCCCAGCTGGGTGGTGAAGGTTCCGGAGCCGTAGTTGAAGATCTGGGTGCCGATGATGTCATTGGGCATAAGGTCCGGCGTGCACTGGATGCGTGAGAAGGACCCGGTGATCGCGGAGGCCAGGGCACTGGCTGCGGTGGTCTTGGCCAGTCCCGGCACCGACTCGAGCAGCACGTGTCCCCCGGCGGCGAGGGCCGTCACCAGTGTCACGCGCAGGTTCTCCTGCCCCACCACGCGCGATCCGAACACCGAGGTGATGGTCTTCACCACCTCGGCCGAGCGTTCCAGGTCGGCCGGGGAGATCGCCGCGCTGCGCGGCGTATAGTCCCCGGGCCGGCCCTGCGGTCCTCCTCGGCCCGCCGCGGGGGCCGAGGGCGCCGCCGTCGGTGCGCTCGCTGGGGCGGGCGCGCCGGACTGTGCCGGCTGCGGGATGGATGGCTGGCTCATGTGCTGCGGCTCCCCCGTGCGTAGTTCGATCGACCGTGCTCGTGCGTCGGCGTGACGCGTCCGTGCTCCGATCGCGCGCACCCGGACCGCTCCCCCGTGGCGGCCGGAGGCCGGGCCCGGCCGCACGACCGTCGGGCCCGATCCTAACGCCGAGAGCTCAGCCACGCCGATCTCGTCCGGTGGGAACGCCTGTCACCTGCGTGATGGGACAATGCCCGCGTGCTTGCAGAACGCTTCGACCGTGCCACCCCGCCGGTGGCGCCCACGGCCCCCGGCCTGTCGGTGGACGAGCAGGGACGTGGCACCTTCGCGGTGGCCGCTCCCCGTGCCCATTCCGTGGACCTGTGCATCCGGCAGGGCGGGACAGAGCACCGGCAGCGGCTGCGCCACTTCGACGGCGGACTGCGCTGGGACCGGGTGACCGGGATGACCCCGGGCACCCAGTACGGGCTGCGGGTGGACGGCCCCTGGGACCCCTCGGCCGGATTGTTCTGCAACCCTCGCAAGCTGCTGCTGGACCCGCACGCGCGCGGCGTCTCCCACGCCTCGCCGCTGATGAGTTCGTTCTTCCCCTACGAGGTCGACTCGATGCTGGACCGAGTCGGCGACCACCATGTGCGCAGCGAGGTCGACAGCGGCCCCACCGCGGTATGGTCGGAGGTGGTCAGCGACCAATTCGACTGGCAGGACGACCTGCGGCCGATGGTCGACTGGGACTCCACGGTGATCTACGAGATGCATGTCAAGGGCTTCACCAAGCTGCACCCGGACCTGCCCGCGGAGCAGCGTGGCACCTACGCGGGACTGGCCCATCCCGCCGTGACCGGCTATCTGCGCGAGCTGGGCGTGACCACCATCGAGCTGCTGCCGATCCACGCCGCGATGGACGAGCCGCACCTGACCCAGCTGGGGCTGACCAACTACTGGGGTTACTCGACACTGTCCTTCCTCGCCCCCAACCCCGCCCTGGCCACCGCCGCCTCGCAGCGGTCCGGTGCCCAGGCGGTCCTTGACGAGGTCAAGACGATGGTGCGCAGCCTGCACGCGGCCGGCTTCGAGGTGATCCTGGACGTGGTCTACAACCACACCGCCGAGGGAGGAGCCGACGGTCCGGCTCTGTCGCTGCGCGGTCTGGACAACCTGGAGTACTACTGGACCGACCACGGCTCCTTCCTCGACGTCACCGGCACCGGTGGCACCCTGGATCCGCGGTCGGTGCACGTGATGGACCTGATCCTGTCCTCGCTGCGCTACTGGGTCGACGAGGTCCATGTCGACGGGTTCCGCTTCGATCTGGCCGCCACCCTGGGCCGGGATGACCGCGGATTCCGCGCCGACCACCCGTTGCTGCGCGCAATCGCCACCGACCCGGTGCTGCGGAAGGTGAAGCTGATCGCCGAACCCTGGGACGTGGGCACCGGCGGCTGGCGGACAGGTGGCTTCCCGGCGCCCTTCGCGGAGTGGAACGACGCCTTCCGCAATGACATCCGCTCCTTCTGGCTGGCCGACCGCGCCCACCGCGACCGCACCGGCGACGCCGCCTTGGGCGGGGTGCGAGATCTCGCGACCCGGCTCGCCGGTTCGAGCGACCTGATGACCTCCCGGGATCCGGCCCATCTGCCGCCGGGACGCAGTCTGCGCTCGCCCTGGGCCTCGATCAACTACGTCACCGCCCATGACGGCTTCACGTTGCGCGACCTGACGGTCTACGAGGGTAAGCGCAATGAGGCCAACGGCGAGGACAATCGCGACGGCACCGACGACAACCGTTCCTGGAACCACGGACACGAGGGCGAGTGGCCCATCGACCCGGCCGCGGGCACCGACCCGAAGCGCGAGGAGCTCGAAGCGGCCCGGCGCCGCACCGCCCGCGCCGTCCTGGCCACGCTGCTGCTGGCCTCGGGTACGCCCATGCTCACCGCCGGCGACGAGGTCGCCCGCACCCAGCGCGGCAACAACAACGCCTACTGCCAGGACAACGCCATCTCCTGGATGGACTGGCGCTTCGACCGCCGCGCACTGGAGCAGCGCGAGACGGTGCGGCGGTTGTTGCAGCTGCGCGGTGAGCACCCCCAGCTGCGGTGCCCACATTTCCTGCGACCAGCCGACGCCGAGGCGCTCGATGCCGGCCAGGTGGCGTGGTTCGGGGCGGACGGCCGGGGGCTCTCGCACGAGGACTGGATGGATCCCTCCCGGCACCTGCTGGTGATGCTGCGGCCGGCGATCCCCGGCCGGGAGGGTTCCGAGCATCTGCTGATCGTGTTCTCCGCCGAGGCCGAGCCCGCCGAGCTGACGCTGCCCTCGCACCCCTGGCCGGTGGGCCGCACCCGGTTGCTGTTCGACAGCGCCCTGGAGTCCCAGGACGACCTGCCGGATGCCCCCGTCCGCAGCGGCAGCGTTCATGTGCAGCCGGGCTCGGTGGTCGTGGTCGGAGTCGCCCCCGAATAAGGGATATCGTGAGGACCGTCACCCCTCGACCGCAGGCAGGAGAGACCGTGTCAGAGCCCATCGGACCCACCGGACTCGAGGCCGGGATCGGACGGATCCCGATCATGGATGTCTCACCGCTCGTCGACGGCGGCAGGTTCCCCGCCTCGTGCGTGCAGGGCGAGCACCTGGTCGTATCGGCCAACGCCTTCCGGGAGGGCCATGACGCGATGGGCGTCCAGGCCGTGCTCACCGACCCCCAGGGTGGTGAGCAACGCCTGCGCATGACCTCGACCAATCCGGGGCTCGACCACTGGGAGACCTCGGTGCGCCCCGAGACCACCGGCCACTGGTCCTTCCGCATCGAGGCCTTCTCCTCCCCCTACGACACCTGGGTCCACACCGCCGAGGTGAAGATCCCGGCCGGGCTGGACGTCGAGCTGGTCGCAGCCGAGGGCGTCGCGGTGCTGAGCCGGGTGCTGGAGGAGGTCGAGGCGGGCACCCGCCCGGCCGCGGACGGCCCGGTGGTGCGGGCCGCGATCGCCGGTCTGCGGGAGACCTCGCTGAGCCCCGCCTCCCGGGTGGCCCCCGCCCTGGCGGCGGACCTGCAGGGGATCCTGTGGGAGCGGCCGCTGCGCGAGGGCGTCACGACCAGCGGCCCGCACCGGTTGATCGTCCACCGCCGTCGTGCCCTGTACGGCTCCTGGTACGAGTTCTTCCCCCGCTCCGAGGGCGCCCGCTTCGACCCGCAGGGCGGGGGCTGGAGCTCCGGCACGCTGCGCACCGCCGCACGGTCCCTGGACCGGATCGCGGCGATGGGCTTCGACGTCGCCTACCTGACACCGATCCATCCCATCGGCACCTCGTTCCGCAAGGGCCGCAACAACAGCCTGGAGACACAGCCCGGGGACCCCGGATCGCCCTACGCGATCGGCTCCCCGGCCGGCGGCCATGACGCTATCCACCCCGATCTGGGCACCATGGAGGACTTCGACGCCTTCGTGGCCCGGGCCCGGGAGCTGGATCTCGAGGTCGCGATGGACATCGCCCTGCAGTGCTCACCCGACCATCCCTGGGTGACCGAGCACCCGGAGTGGTTCGACATCCGCCCGGACGGGTCGATCGCCTACGCCGAGAACCCGCCCAAGAAGTATCAGGACATCTACCCCCTCAGCTTCGAGACCGACTACGAAGGCCTGTACGTCGCCATCCGGGACATGCTCGAACTGTGGGTCGCCCACGGGGTGACCCTGTTCCGGGTCGACAACCCGCACACCAAGCCGGTGCGGTTCTGGGAGGAGCTGCTGGCCGAGTTCGATGCCAAGCATCCCGAGGTGATCTTCCTGGCCGAGGCGTTCACCCGCCCCACCATGATGCACACCCTGGGCAAAGTCGGCTTCCACCAGTCCTACACCTACTTCACCTGGCGCCACACCCCCGCGGAGCTGCAGGAGTACGTGGAGGAGCTGGCCGTGGCCGCCCCGTACATGCGCCCCAGCTTCTGGCCCACCACTCACGACATCCTCACCCCGTTCATGACCTCCGGCGGGCGGCGCGCCTTCGCGCTGCGGGCCATCCTGGCCGCGACCCTTGTGCCGACCTGGGGCATCTACTCCGGCTACGAGCTGGTCGAGGACGTTCCCCGACCCGGGGCCCAGGAGCAGATCGACAACGAGAAGTACGAGTACAAGCCGCGCGACTTCGCCCGGGCCCTGGCCGATGGCTCCAGCCTGGAACCGCTGCTGACGGATCTGAACCGGATCCGCCGAGAGCACCCGGCCCTGCAGTCGCTGACGAACGTGACCTTCCACGGGGCCGATGATCCCCAGGTGCTGGTCTTCTCCAAACATCTGGATGCGCAGGCCTCCGGCACCGGGGCCGCGGACACCGTGCTGGTGGTCTCGCTGACCGAGCATGACCGTGATTCCTGGACCACCGTCCACCTGGACCTGGATGCCCTCGCCGTGGGCGAGTCCTTCGAGGTCGAGGATCTTCTGACCAGCGAGAGGTTCACCTGGGGCAGCGATCCGTACGTGATCCTCCATGCCGATGGGCGCCCCGCGCACGTGCTGCGAGTCATCCACCCCGAGGAGGAACGGCATGCCTGAGTCGATCGATCCCATCACGCCCAAGGGCACGGCGGGCCCCCGTGGCACCGGCAGCGCCGTCCCACCGAGCACCCGCGGCACCGCCCCGCACGACGGGCCGGCGCTGATGCCGCTCAGCGTCCACGAGCTCGGTTCGGCCGCCACCGGCAGCTACCACGACCCGCACTCTGTGCTCGGAGCCCACAGCTACGAGGGCGCGGTCACCGTGCGCACCCTCAAGCCGTTCGCCCATGCCGTGGAAGTGCTCACGCCCGATGGCGAAGCCCACCCCATGGTGCATGAGTACGACGGCATCTGGGCGGTGGCTCTGGACCGCCCCGGACTCCCGAGCTACCTCCTGCGGGTGACGTGGACCGAGGGTGAGGAGCCGGTCACGCTCGAGGAGCCTTACCGCTTCCTGCCCACTCTGGGCGAGCTGGACCTGCATCTGATCCGGGAAGGCCGCCACGAGGAGCTGTGGCGGGCCCTGGGCGCGCAGATCCGCACCGTCGACGGGATCGACGGCACCGCCTTCTCGGTCTGGGCCCCCAACGCCCGCTCCGTACAGGTGGTGGGTGCGTTCAACGGCTGGGAGGGCCGCGGTCACGCCCTGCGCACCCTCGGGGCCTCCGGGGTCTGGGAGATCTTCGTGCCCGGGATCGGTGAGGGGGAGGTCTACAAGTTCCGGATCCTGGGGGCCGACGGCACCTGGCGCGACAAGGCCGATCCGATGGCCCGGCTGGCCGAGGTGCCGCCCGCCACGGGGTCCGTGGTCACCTCCAGCGACTATGACTGGGGCGATGACCAGTGGCTCGCCCAGCGAGCCGGATCCCGGGCCGTCGCGGAGCGCATGTCGATCTACGAGGTGCACCTCCCCTCCTGGCGTCCGGGCCTGGGCTACCGGGAGCTGGCCACCGAGCTGGTCGACTACGTCACGGGGCTGGGCTTCACCCACGTGGAGTTCATGCCCGTGTCGGAACATCCCTTCGGCGGCTCCTGGGGGTATCAGGTCAGCGGGTACTTCGCACCCACCTCCCGCCTGGGCTCCCCCGATGAGCTGCGCCATCTGATCGACTCCCTGCACCAGGCCGGCATCGGTGTGCTCATGGACTGGGTGCCGGCCCATTTCCCCAAGGACGAATGGGCGCTGGGGCGCTTCGACGGGACACCGCTGTACGAGCATGCCGATCCGCGTCGCGGAGAGCATCCCGACTGGGGCACCTACGTCTTCGACCTGGGCCGCAACGAGGTGCGCAACTTCCTGGTCGCCAATGCGTGCTACTGGCTCGAGGAGTTCCACGTCGACGGCCTGCGGGTGGACGCGGTCGCCTCCATGCTCTACCTGGACTACTCCCGCGAGGACGGCCAGTGGGTGCCCAACCGGCATGGTGGCCGCGAGGACCTCGACGCGATCGCCTTCCTCCAGGAGGCCAACGCCACCGCCTACAAGCGGGCCCCGGGGATCGTGATGATCGCCGAGGAGTCCACGTCCTTCCCGGGCGTCACCCGTAGCACCGAGTCCGGTGGCCTGGGCTTCGGGTTCAAATGGAACATGGGATGGATGCATGACAGCCTCGTCTACCTCGGCGAGGACCCGATCAACCGTCGTCATCACCACGGTGAGCTGACCTTCTCGATGGTCTACCAGTACTCGGAGAACTTCGTGCTGCCGATCAGCCACGACGAGGTCGTCCACGGCAAGGGATCGCTGCTGCGCAAGGCACCGGGCGACGACTGGCAGCAGGCCGCCTCGCTGCGTGCCTACCTCACCTTCCAGTGGACCCATCCCGGCAAGCAGCTGCTGTTCATGGGCACCGAGTTCGCGCAGGGCACCGAGTGGTCCGAGCAGAGCGGGCTGCCATGGTGGCTGCTGGAGTACCCGCTCCATCGGGGGGCCCAGCAGCTGGTCACCGATCTCAACGCCGTCCAGGCCGAGTTCGCCCCGCTGTACCAGCGAGATCAGGATCCGGGCGGCTTCGAATGGCTGATCGGCGACGACGCCGCACACAACACGATCGCCTTCGTGCGGCGCGACGAAGCCGACGATCCGGTGGTGGTGGTACTGAACTTCTCCGCCCAGCCCTGGACCGAGTACCGGGTCCCCCTGCCCGAGGGCGGCACCTGGCTGGAGGTGCTCAACACCGACTCGCCGGTCTACGGCGGCAGCGGGGTCGGCAACCTCGGCATGGTGCACGCCGAGCCGGTGCCGATGCACGGGCGCGACCACTCGGTGCGGGTGGCGGCCCCTCCACTGGGCGGGGTGATCCTGGTCCCCGAGCGACTCCGCGAAGCGTGAGGTCAACTGCCCGGGCCCGGCCCGGCTGCGACCATGGCGACGGGCCCGGGGCCTAGCGAGGAGGTCCCGGGCCCGTCGTCCGTCCGCGTGGGCGGTGGGGTCAGTACAGCAGGTTGGCCAGACGCTTGCGGGCGGCCGGCACCCGCGGGTCTTCGGCGCCGGCGACCTCGAACAGCTCCAGCAGGCGTTCGCGGACCGCATCCTTGGTCTCCGCATCCGCACCGATCAGCTGCTCGAGGAGACGACCGAAGGCGTCATCGACGTGCCCGCCGAGCATGTCGAGGTCAGCGACCAGCAGCTGCGCCGACAGGTCCTCGGGGCGGTCGGCCGCGGCCTGACGTGCCTCGGAGAGATCAGCGCCCTGGGTGCGGCGCATCAGCCGGACGGTCGCCAGCCCGGCCTGGGCCTCGCCGTCGCCCGGGTTCTGCGTCAGGTGACGCTCGTAGGAGGCCACGGCAGCGTCCAGGTCGCCCTTCTCGATGGCCTCGTAGGCCTCGGCGATCAGCGGTGGGGTCGGTGCCGGCTCCTCCTGGGACTCGCCCTCCTCCGATGTCCCGGCCGGCTCCATGCCCTGCTGCCGGGCCACCTCGAGCACCTGCTGGACCAGGTTGTCGACCTCCTCGTCGGGAAGCGCCGACTGCACGATGGGCTGCACCTGCCCGAGCAGGAGCAGCAGGAGGGTGGGCAGCTGCTCCACCTTCAGGGCGGCGGCCACGCGCTGCTGGGCATCGGCGTCGACCGTCGCTAGACGGACCGCGCCGCCCTGGGCATCGACCGCCCGCCGCAGCGAGCCCAGGAACTGCTCGCCCTCGGCCACCCGGGGGCTGGTGACCAGTATCAGCGTGGGGGTCCGCTGGGAATCGGCGACCAGCTGCTCCAAGCCCTGCTCGGTCACGGCCACCTCATGGGCCGAGGGGCGGGAGGCGCCCGCACCGGCAGCGCCGGCGGCGGGCTTCTTCAACGAGGCGAGGTCGATCATGCCGTACGGTTCGGTCACTGGTGAACTCCTTCGACGATGTCTGCTGCGATCAGTCTAGGAGCGGGCTCACTGCCCGCTGGCATCGAGCGCGGTCTGCGTGGCACCGATCGGCTGGACCTGCAGGTCCGACCCGGCGGGCGGGATGAACAGCGCCACGTGGGTGCCGAACTCGCGCACGTACTCCTCGGTGAACTCGCGGGTGCCGATGACCTTGGTGTACTTGTTGTCCTCCGCGTAGCGCATGGTCGCGCCGTCCTTGATGGAGACCGTGCGGGTGGACAGCAGCGTGCCCATCACGATCGCGCCGCCGTTGTCGGTGCGCAGGCCCACGAACTCGTCCTCGGTGACCGTGAAGACCTCCTTGATCGTCGCGGCCTCGTCCTGCTCGACCCCGGCGTTGAGCTCTTCGCGCTCGGTCTGGATGCGTTCATGGGTCCCGCTCTGGAAAGGGTTGGGGGCCAGGACGTCATCGGGGTCGGCGTCGTCTCCGTCGGTGAGCACCTTCGCGTACAGCTCGAGCGCCTCAGCCGGGGTCACCAGCAGATCCGTGTCGTCGAGCGCGACGGGCTCGGCCCCGGTCTCCTGATGGGGGACCATCGGCATCTCCACGCCCACGGCCTGCTGCGCCCACCCCCAGCTGGTGTACGGGGCGCGGGCATCAGCCTGCTGCAGAGCCATGAAGTAGGGCACGCCGTCCTCGACGGAATCCTCGACCAGGGCGATGGCAGTGCGCGGGAATTCCCGGCCGGTGGAGGTCAACGGCACCGTCAGCTGGTCGCTGGGCACCTTGAGCTCCTCCGCCCACTCCTCGGCCTCGGCGATCATGGCGTAGGCGGCCGTGCGGAACTCCGCGGCGGATCCGGTCACCCGTGGCGCCAGCAGTTCGGCATCGTGTTCCTCATCGGCGGTGACGACCGCCTCGTGGATCTCCGTGACCAGGGTCTCGAACAGATCGACGGTCGCCACCGGTGCGGACTGCTCGGGGTCGACCTCGCCGGTGGGCGGGGCCGGGGGCGGCTCGGGATCGGAGGCGCAGGCGGCCAGCAGGCCGCCGGCCAGCACCACAGGGGTGCCCAGGACCAGCTTCCGGCGCGAGAAGGGGGCGGGGCGGCTCATCGGGGCTCCTCCGTGCTGGGACCGGCTTCGTCGACCGCGTCGAGCTTCTCGGTGTCGTCGGTGCGGCCGGAGCGGGGCTGATCGTGCCCCGGCTCGCTCGGCTCATCGTGCCCTGGCTCGCTCGGCTCGATCTGCTCGGCATCCTCCGCCCCGGCGGACTCGGACTCGACCCGGCGGCGACCGGTGCTGAGGGAGACCACCAGGAGCACCAGGCCGACCACCGCGACCGCGGCCCCGCCGGCATAGGCGAGCGGCACCCATTCGTTCTCGTCGTCGACGGGCCAGGTGATGGAGATCGTCTCCGCTCCTGGTGCGGTGCCGTCCGTGACGATCAGCAGCGCGCGATAGGGCTGCTGGTTCTCACCGCTCTCCCCTGCGTGGAAGTCGGCGATGTCCACGGTGTGCGGGCTGGGTGCGGTCTCGACCGTGCGCCACAGGTCCGAGGAGGTCGGGGAGGTCAGCTCACTCTCGCCCTCGGGGTCGACCTCCTCGGTGGACAGGGACGACCAGTCCGCGGCCCCGGTGACGCGGGTGTGCCGCACCCCGTCGAGGTAGGCCTCGATGTCGCCCGGTCCAGCCGTGATCACGGAGACCTCGGAGGCGCCCGTGATGGACAGCTCTCCGCTCTCGCCCCCGATGTACAGCACCCCGGGGTCGATCACGACGGCCGGGCCCGGGTCGTTCAGCTCCGTGGTGGCGGTCACCTCGGTGGCCGGTGCCCAGCTCGTCTCACCGAGACGACCGAGCGCCAGTCCGATGAGCCCGATCAGGACCAGCAGGACAGCGAGGAGACGTTGCACGCGGATTCTCTCCTTCAGGCGGTGCCGGACAGAGTCCGGCCAGGGACCTGACCACGATACGGGTGCCGGCGGGCAGGTGACAGACTCACGTGAGCACCCGCACGCCCGCCGACGATGGCGCCACCGTGGGTGACGTAGTCTGTCGGGGTGCGTCTCGTAGTAGCCCGTTGCAGCGTTGATTACACCGGTCGGCTCACCGCCCATCTCCCCCTGGCCCCCCGTCTGCTGATCGTCAAGGCCGACGGCAGCGTCCTGGTCCACTCCGACGGCGGCAGCTACAAGCCGCTGAACTGGATGAGTCCTCCTTGCACGCTGACGACCACCCGTCGCGATGACGAGGAGGCGGCCGGGGACCCCGCGGACGAATGGTTCGAGCAGTGGGATGTGGTCCATGACAAGTCCGGAGACCGTCTGCGGGTGCGACTGCACGAGGTCTTCGAGGACTCGTCCCATGCCCTGGGTGTCGACCCGGGGCTTCAGAAGGACGGCGTCGAGGCCCATCTGCAGGCTCTGTTGGCCGAGCACATCGAGACGCTCGGGGAAGGCTGGTCCCTGGTGCGTCGCGAGTACGGCACCGCGATCGGCCCGGTGGACATCCTGGCCCGGGACGCCGAGGGCAACAGCGTGGCCGTCGAGATCAAACGCCGCGGGGAGATCGACGGGGTCGAGCAGCTCAGCCGCTACCTCGAGCTGCTCAACCGGGATCCGCTGCTCGCTCCGGTGCGCGGCATCTTCGCCGCCCAGATGATCAAGCCGCAGGCGCGGGTCCTCGCCGGTGATCGCGGCATCGATTGCGTGACCCTGGACTACGACGCCCTGCGCGGCATCGACGACATCGAATCCCGCCTGTTCTGACCTCTCATCCCCAGGAGCCCTCCATGCCCCCGGTCCCCCATCGCGTCGATCTCGCGCTGCGCGGTAGCGCGGTCCTGGATCAGGGGGTGGTGCCCGACGCCCTGCTCCTGATCACCGCGGGCACCATAATCTGGGCCGGGCCCGCCACTCACGCCCCGGCTCACCGTGCCGAGCAGAGCCGGACCCATGAGGGCCTGATCCTGCCCGGGCTGGTGGACCTGCACTGCCATGGCGGAGGCGGCGCCTCGTTCCCGGACTCCCCCACCGCCCAGGAGATGCTCACCGCCATCCGGGAGCACCGCCTCCACGGCACTACCTCGATCGTCGCCTCCCTGGTGACGGCGGATGCCGCGACCCTCCGCGCCCAGGTGGGCGAGCTCGCCTCACTCTGGGACCAGGGCGAGATAGCGGCGATCCACCTCGAGGGTCCCTTCCTCTCCGTCGAGCGGTGCGGCGCACAGAACCCCGAGCACATCACGGCCGGGGATCCGGAGCTCGTGCGCGAGCTCGCACAGATCGCGGGCGGGGCGCTGGCGACGATGACGGTCGCCCCCGAGACCGAGGATGCGGAGGCGGTGATCCGCGCGCTGGCCGAGGTCGGCGCCGTGCCCTCCCTCGGCCATACGGACTCCTCGAGCCGGGAGATGACCGAGGCGATCGCCCTGGCCACCAGTCAGCTGCGCAGCGAGCACGGTCGATCCCCGCGCCCCACCGCGACGCACCTGTTCAACGGCATGCGACCCATCCACCATCGCGATCCCGGCCCCGCCCTCGCGGCGCTCGACGCCGCCGCGACCGGTGACCTGGTCGTGGAGCTGATCGCCGATGGCGTGCATCTGGACGCCCGGACCGTCGCCCACGTCTTCGCCGTCGCGGCAGATGACGCGGTGGTGCTGGTCACCGATGCGATGGGGGCCGCCGGCATGCGCGATGGACAGTACCGACTGGGGGCGCTGGACGTCACGGTGTCCGGCGGGGTGGCGACTCTGACCGGTGGCGAGTCGATCGCCGGGGGCACCGCGCACCTGCTCGACGTCGTCCGTCATGCGGTGCTCGAGGCCGGCGTGGATCTGGTCCGGGCCGTGCGCGCGGCCTCCGTGGTCCCGGCCGCGGTGCTCGGCCTGCAGGACACGATCGGCTCGCTGGCCCCCGGCCGGCGCGCCGACGCGGTGCTCGTCGACCCCGGTCTGCACGTGGTCGACGTGCTCCGGGCGGGCCGGGTCGTCAGGCCCTGACCCCCTGCCGCGGATCCTCGCCAGCGTCACCCCTCACCGGGACCGATGGATAGGGCCTGGTCAGCGTCACCCCTCACCGGGACCGCTGGATGCGGCTTAGTCGGCGTCTCCCCTGACCAGACCGGTGGGCGCGGCCTCCAACCAGGCGTTCAGCGCCGCCCCCGACGGCAGATCGACGATCGCCTCGAGCGTCCGTCCGCCCTGCAGCTCGAAGGTGACCAGGTAGCAGTCCTCGCCCTCCGGGAGCTGGGCGGCCAGTCGCCGGCGCGAGACCTCCCGGATCTCCGAGCGCCGCAGCACCACCTCGGGCCGAAGCCGCATCGAGAAGGCCCGGAACCAGCGCAGCCGGTCGGTGCCGAAGCGCATCAGGCCGTGCTGCCAGCTCGACCCGCCGACCAGGGAGCGCCGGTGGATCGAGCATTCGAAGGCGCCTCGCTGCCGTGAGACCACGAGTTGGCGCGCGACCACGGCCAGGGCCAGGACGACGATGAGCATCCCGATCACTGCGAGGAGGATCGGGATGCTCACGTCGGTCATGAAGGGCTCAGCGGCTCTCGGTCAGCGGGCTCAGAGGTCGGAGGGGGCCAGTTCGGCGTCGTCGACCGCGATCGTGACGACGTCGGTGTCCACGGACACGAAGCCCCCGACCACCGATCGCTCGGTGGCCTGGCCGGATTCGTCGATGATGCGCACCAGTCCCCGCTCCAGGACCGCCAGGGTCGGCTGCATCTGCGGCAGGATCCCCATCGAGCCGTCCGCCGCGGGCACCACCACCTGGGCCGCCTGCCCCGTCCACACGGTGCGGTCCGCGGTGACGAAGGTGACCTCGAGCGAGCTCACTTGGCCAGGTCCTTCTGGAGCCGGTCGTGGTTCTCCATGACCATGTCGATCCCGCCGACGTTGAAGAACGCCTGCTCGGGGATGTGGTCGAACTCGCCGTCGCAGATGCCCTTGAAGCCCTCGATGGTGTCGCGCAGCGGGACGTCGGAGCCGTCCACGCCGGTGAACTGCTTGGCCAGGTGGGTGTTCTGCGAGAGGAACTGCTGGATGCGGCGGGCGCGCGAGACGATGACCTTGTCCTCCTCGGAGAGCTCGTCGACACCCAGCATCGCGATGATGTCCTGCAGCTCCTTGTTCCGCTGGAGGATCTGCTTGACCCGCACCGCCGTGTCGTAATGATCCTGGCCGACGTACATCGGATCGAGGATCCGCGAGGTCGAGGACAGCGGGTCGATCGCGGGGTACAGCCCGCGCGAGGCGATCTCGCGCGAGAGCTCGGTGGTGGCATCGAGGTGCGCGAAGGTGGTCGCCGGGGCCGGGTCGGTGTAGTCGTCCGCCGGCACGTAGATCGCCTGCATCGAGGTGATGGAGTGGCCACGCGTGGAGGTGATTCGTTCCTGCAGCACGCCCATCTCGTCGGCCAGGTTCGGCTGGTAGCCCACCGCCGAGGGCATCCGGCCCAGCAGCGTGGAGACCTCCTGGCCGGCCTGGGTGAAGCGGAAGATATTGTCGATGAACAGCAGCACGTCCTGGCTCTGCACATCACGGAAGTACTCTGCCATGGTCAGTGCCGACAGCGCCACGCGCAGGCGGGTGCCCGGCGGCTCATCCATCTGACCGAAGACCAGCGCGGTCTTGTCGATGACCCCGGACTCGGTCATCTCCTCGATCAGGTCCCAGCCCTCACGGGTGCGCTCCCCCACACCGGCGAACACGGAGACGCCGTCATGGTTGTTCGCCACCCGGTAGATCATCTCCTGGATCAGCACCGTCTTGCCGACACCGGCGCCGCCGAACAGGCCGATCTTGCCGCCCTGCACGTAGGGGGTGAGCAGGTCGATGGACTTGATGCCGGTCTCGAACATCGAGGTCTTCGACTCGAGCTGGTCGAAGTTCGGGGCCTGGCGGTGGATCGGCCACCGCTCGGTGACCTCGAGCTGCTCGAGCGGCTTGTTCAGAGGGGACCCGACCACGTCGAACACCGTGCCCAGGGTGGCGTCACCGACCGGCACGGAGATGGCCGCGCCGGTGTCGTGGACGGCCTGCCCGCGCACCACCCCGTCGGTGGGCTTCAGGGCGATCCCTCGGACCATGCCGTCACCGAGGTGCTGCGCGGTCTCCAGGGTCAGGGTCGAGGCCTCCAGGCCGGACCCGGTGTCAGAGATCTCGATGGTCAGAGCGTTGTACAGCTCAGGGATGGCGCCAGGAGGGAACTCGATGTCGATCACGGCGCCGGTCACGCGGGCGACGCGCCCGGTGGCCCGCTGGGCGGGCGCCTCGGAGGCCTGGGTCTGGGCTGGGGTGGTCATGTGTCCGTACTCTCCATGGGTCGGGCCGCGGGGGCGCGCGGCGAAGTTCTCAGCGTTCGGTGCGGCCGGATCCGGCAAGGGCGTTGGCGCCGCCCACGATCTCGGTGATCTCCTGGGTGATCTCCGCCTGACGTGCGGTGTTCGCCAGCCGGGTGAACTTGTCGATCTGGGTCTCCGCGTTGTCGGTGGCGGTCTTCATCGCCCGCTGGCGGGAGGCATGCTCGGAGGCCATCGACTGCAGCAGGATGTTGATGATCCGTGCCTCTACGTAGCGCGGGATCAGCTCCTCGAGCACCGTGTCGGCATCCGGGGTGAAGGCATACAGGGGGAATGTCGGAGCGGCCTCGGCGGTCTCGGCCTCGACCAGGCCCAGCGGGACCAGGCGCGTCGAGCGCGTCTGCTGCACGAACCGCGTCTCGAAGCGGTGGCCCACGACGAACAGCTCGTCGATGTGCCGGTCCAGGTCTTCGGTCAGCAGCTCCTCGGTGACGACTGCGGCGATCTCGCGGCCGAGATCGGGCAGCTCGTGCTCCTTGTAGGGCGTCCAGGAGCGGTGCGGAGCACGGTCGCGGAAACGGTAGTACGAGTCGCCCTTGCGGCCGACCACGTACATCACAGGCTCCTTGCCCTGGTCGCGCAGGGTGTTGGCCAGCTGCTCGGCGGCTCGGATGGCGTTGGGCGAGTACGCGCCGGCCATGCCGCGGTCCGCGGTGATCAGCAGGATCCCCGACCGACCGCTGATGGAGCGCTCCGCCTGCAGGAACGGGTGAGCGACCTCGTCGGAGTGCGTCGCCACGGAGCCGATGGCACGCGTGATCGCGTCGGCGTACGGGGTCGTGGCAAGGACCCGGGCATGGGCCTTCGAGATGCGCGAGGCCGCGATCATCTCCTGGGCCTTGAAGATCTTCTTCATGCCCTGGGCGGAACGGATCCGCTGCTTGTAAACCCTCTGCTGGGCTCCCATGTCTCTCCTCGTGCGGGTGGATGCGTCCTTCGGCGGGTGCCGCCGCCAGGGCGGCGGCACCTCGCATCAGCCGCGGACGATCTGCTCCTGCTCGATGTCGTCGGCGCTCATGCGGCGCGTCTCGTCGGTGCGGGCCTCGGCGGACTCGGCCTTGCCGGCCAGGAAGTCCTTCTTCACGTCCTCGAGGATCCGGCTCAGCTCCTCCTCCGTCTCCGATTCGAACAGCTGCGTGTCACGGATGGTGGACAGCACCGTGCCGTTGTGCCTCAGGTGCTCGAGCAGCTGGGCCTCGAAGTCGCGCACGTCCTCGACCTCGATGTCATCGAACTTGCCGGTACTACCGGCCCAGATGGACACGACCTGCTCTTCCATCGGGAACGGGGAGCTCTGGGCCTGCTTGAGCAGCTCCATCAGTCGCGCGCCGCGGTTCAGCTGCTGCTTGGACGCATCATCGAGGTCCGAGGCGAACATCGCGAAGGACTCCAGGTCCCGGTACTGAGCCAGCGCGATCTTCAGCGTGCCGGAGACCTTGCGCAACGCCTTGGTCTGGGCGGAGCCGCCGACGCGGGAGACCGAGATGCCCACGTCGACCGCCGGGCGCTGGTTCGCGTTGAACATGTCCGACTGCAGGAAGCACTGGCCGTCGGTGATCGAGATGACGTTGGTGGGGATGTACGCCGAGACGTCGTTGGCCTTGGTCTCGATGATCGGCAGGCCGGTCATCGAGCCGCCTCCCATCTCGTCCGAGAGCTTCGCGCAGCGCTCGAGCAGACGCGAATGCAGGTAGAAGACGTCACCGGGGTAGGCTTCGCGGCCCGGCGGACGACGCAGCAGCAGGGACACGGCGCGGTAGGCCTCGGCCTGCTTGGACAGGTCGTCGAAGATGATCAGAACGTGCTTGCCCTCGTACATCCAGTGCTGGCCGATGGCCGATCCGGTGTAGGGGGCGATGTACTTGAAGCCGGCCGGGTCGGAGGCCGGGGCCGCGACGATGGTGGTGTACTCGAGCGCGCCGTGCTCCTCGAGGGTCGCGCGCACCGAGGCGATCGTCGATCCCTTCTGGCCCACGGCGACGTAGATGCAGCGGACCTGCCGATCCGGATCGCCCGATTCCCAGTTCTCCTTCTGGTTCAGGATCGTGTCGATCCCGATCGCGGTCTTGCCGGTCTGACGGTCGCCGATGATCAGCTGGCGCTGGCCGCGGCCGATCGGGGTCATCGCGTCGATGGCCTTCAGGCCGGTCTGCAGGGGCTCCCGGACCTCCTTGCGCTGCATCACGCTGGGGGCCTGCAGTTCCAGGGCGCGCCGGCCGACGGTCTCGATCTCGCCGAGACCATCGATGGGGGCGCCCACCGGATCCACCACGCGACCGAGGTAGCCGTCGCCGACGGGCACGGACAGGACCTGGCCGGTGCGGCGGACCTCCTGGCCCTCCTCGATGCCGGTGAACTCGCCGAGGACGACGACGCCCACCTCGCGGAGCTCGAGGTTCAGGGCCAGGCCCAGGGTGCCGTCCTCGAAGCGGACCAGCTCGTTGGCCATGACGGAGGGCAGGCCCGAGATCCGGGCGATGCCGTCGGCGGCCTCGGTGACGTGGCCGATCTCCTCACGACTGGTGTCGCCGGCCTGGTAGGTGGACACCGCGGTGTCCAATGCGTTCCGGATCTCCTCCGGGCTGATCGTGAGCTCGGCCATCGCTGCTCTTCGCTTCCTCTCGGACTCCCCGTCTCGGGGTCTGCTTGCTCTGTGCTGGGGACGCCGGGGCGTCGGGCGGTTCAGGCCACCAGTTGCTCACGGGCCCGGCTGAGCCGAGCGAGCACGGTGGCGTCGTAGAGGTCGTCTCCGACCTGGATCCGCAGACCGCCCACGACGTCGGGATCGACCTGGAGGTTGATGTGGATCTCCCGACCGTAGATCCCGGTCAGGAGTGCTCCCAGACGGTCCTGCTGCGCCTGGTTCAGGGGCACCGCGCTGGCCACGGACGCGAAGGAGCGCCGCCGACGCTCGGAGGCGAAGCGTGCGAACTCCGCGACACGGCGTGCAGGCTTGGACTCCGTGCGTCGCCCGACGGCGCGGGCTACGAGCGCGATGGTGATCCGGTCGCTGCGGCCCTCCAGCAGCCGCGTGAGGATCACTGTGCGCTCAGCGGGATTCTCGCGCTCCCCGTCGAGGGCGCTGCTGAGCTCCGGTGTCCCATCGATCAGACGGGAGACCTGGAACAGCTGGTTCTCGACCAGCTCGAGGTCGTCCTCCCGCTGTGCCTGGTCGAGCAGCGCGGTCACCCCGAGCAGCTCGAGGGCGTCGAGGATGTCCTCCTGCTCGGACCAGTGGTGACGAACGACGTCGAGGGTAGCCTCCAGCGCGGGAGTCGCGACGCGTCCGCCCAGGAGGCTGCGCACCGCCGACTGCTTGACCTCTGCGGGCCGCCCGGCGTCCGACAGCAGCCGCACGAGCTGGTTGCTGGAATCGATGGCGTCAGCCACCGAGAACAGCTCCTCGGCGACGGTCTCGAGCGAGCCGGTCTCCGCCGCGAAGGCGGCCTCGGCCTGCCGGAGCACCTCGGCGAAGGAGGTGGAGGAAGTTCCTCGCATCACGGGTCCTTATCGGGTGGCGGCCTGGGACGACTCCAGGTCGTCCAGGAAGCGGTCGATCACACGGCGGGAGCGGTCATCGTCGCTGAGCGACTCACCGACGATCTTCGAAGCCAGGTCGCTGGCGAGGTCTCCGACCTCACCGCGCAGCTGGGTGGAGGCGGCGAGCCGCTCGGCGTCCAGCTGCTGCCGGCCCGAGGCCAGCACACGCTCGGATTCGGCCTCGGCGCGTGCCTTGGCCTCCTCCACGATGCGCTGTCCGTCCTGACGCGCCTTGTCGCGGATGGACGCGGCTTCCTGTCGTGCCGCGGCCAGCTCCTGCTCCTGGTCGGCCTTGAGCTGGTCGGCCTGTGCCTGGGCCTGCTCGGCGTGCCGGATGCCGCCCTCGATCTTCTCCGAGCGCTCGTCGAGCACCGCGTTCATGCGGGGCAGGACGAAGCGGATGAAGACGAGCGCGAAGATCAGCAGGAAGACTGCCGACCAGACGATCTCCTGCGGGAGCGGGATGAGCAGTCTCCAGCCGGGAACCTCTGCTTCAGCCAGAATCATGGGATCGACCTCAGACGAAGATGAGGCCGGTGACGATCGCCAGCAGCGCCAGGATCTCGGTGAACGCGATACCGATCAGCATCGTGGTCTGCAGCTGCGAGCGCAGCTCGGGCTGACGGGCCTGTGCCTCAGCGGTCTTTCCGGCCAGGATGCCGATACCAAGGCCCGGGCCGATGGCAGCGAGGCCGTAGCCGATGGTGCCGATGTTGCCGGACAGCTCCGCGAGGATCGTGGGCTCCATGGGTGTTTCCTTTCGTTGTGCCGCTCTCTGATGCGACGGACAGATCTGGGACAGGTTGGAAGGCGCGACGGCGCAATGCCGTCAGGCACGGTGCGTCAGTGCTCGTCGGCTGTGGCCAGCTGGATGTAGACGGCGGTCAGCATCGTGAAGATGAAGGCCTGCAGAGCGGCCACGAAGATCTCGAAACCGTAGATCCCGATGGCCATCGCCCCGGAGAACGGGCTGATGAGCATCAGCCATTCGCCAGAGAACAGCAGTGCGTGGGTCATGCCGATGAAGACCACGATCATCATGTGGCCGGAGACCATGTTCGCGAGCAGTCGGATCGTGAGCGAGGCCCAGCGGATCGCGACGACCTGCAGCAGCTCGATCGGGACCAGGAGGAAATAGATCGGCCAGGGGATCCCCGGCGGCATCGTCTCGGACTTGACGTAGCCCAGGACGCCGTGCTTCCGGATACCCGCGGCCACGTAGGTCACGAAAGTCCACAGCGCGAGCAGGAGAGGCAGACCGATCACGGACGTCCCCGCGAGGTTCAGTCCTGGAACCACACCCGCGAGGTTCATCGACAAGATGAAGAAGAACATCGTGATGAGCATCGGGGCGAACCGTCTGCCGTCCCGCAGTCCGAGCGTGTTCGCGATGATCGTGTTGTTCACGAACTCGAAGATCAGCTCCACGACACTCTGCAGCCGTCCCGGGACCAGCTTCGAGCGCGAGGCGATGATGCACGTGAACAGCAGAACGGCTACGAGGATGATCAGCCGCACCAGCTGTACGCGATTGAACTCGAACCACGTTCCTTCGAACAGGATCGCCGGTGGAAAGAACTCGTCCAGCGAAGGGATGTGGAAGAACTCGTCCTCGGCAAGCAGTGCTGGACTGACGTCTGCGGTGTTCAGCTCGATCTCCCGTGGTCGTATGGTCGGACGCTCTCGCGCCGGCCTTGGCCTTCACAACGATTCTCTCCATCCGGCCCCTGAGAATACGTGCTTCGCGGAGAGTTCCGCTCAGCGCAGGGCGGGACGGTCATTCGGTGCCGACGTCGCGTCCGGAGCCCGCGAGCACCTCCCGGGCATGCACCGCGATCAGCGGTCGAGCACGCCTGAAAGCATAACAGAGCATCACGGCTGGTCCTGGACGTCATCGAGCTCGTCGGCGGGAGCGACATCGAGCGGCTGACGGGACCTGATCAGCAGCACCGCCTCGACCGCGACCGCCGAGATCGCTCCGACCAGCAATGCCTGTCCGATCCAGCGCTTGGAGACCGCGTCGACGTCTTTGAGCAGGACCAGGACGATGATCACGACCATCATCTTCCCGGCCCAGGACCCCAGGACGGCGGCCGCCATCGTGACAGGAGTCATACGCTTTCCGGTGAAGGCGATCGTGACCGACGGCACGACGATCACGAGCGTCAGAACCGTGCCCACCACAGCTCCCAGCACGGCCGGGCTGTCATGACGCACAGCTGCGAACAGGATCAGCAGACCGTCGAGGACCAGCCCGACGATGAGCGCCATGAGCGTGGCCCGCTGCATGGCCCTGTCCCCGACCGGGCGAGAGCGCCGACGGTCATGCTTGGTGGACATTGGTCTCCTTCCGGTGGCGGCCGGAGCGCCACCTGAGCGGGTCGAAGGTGATGAGCAGGGCGATCAGCAGTCCGGCCGCCCAGAAGATGACCACCGGGCGCGGTGACAGCACCAGCGGCAGCAGTAACCCGATGGAGATCACCACCGTCCACAGATACATGATCAGCACGGCGGTGCGCTTCGTGTGGCCCAGGCTCAGCAGGCGGTGGTGCAGATGGTTCTTATCGGCATGGAACGGGGAGCGGCCCGAGCCGATCCGGCGCACCACGGCCAGCGCGAAGTCCAGGAACGGGATCACCATCACCCCGATGGGCAGCAGGATCGGCAGGAACTGCCCGAACAGGTCGGCACCGGAGAGCCGGGCGGGATCGACCTGTCCGGTCACGGCGATGGTGCTCGCCGCCAGCAGCAGCCCCAGCAGCATCGATCCCGAGTCACCCATGAAGATCCGGGCCCGGGTCAGGTTGTGCGGCAGAAAGCCCAGACAGGTCCCTATCAGCACCGCGGTGATCAGCGCGGCGAGCGAGGAGTAGTCGGTGGTCGAGGCATGGCGGGTCAGCTGATAGGCGTACAGGAAGAAGGCCGTGCCCCCGATGGCCATCACCCCTGCCGCGAGCCCGTCCAGGCCGTCCACGAAGTTGACCGCGTTCATGCTCACCACGACCACCAGCACCGTGAGGATCAGCGCTGTGCGGGAGGACAGCAGAGTCACACCCCCGATGGGCAGGGAGACCAGCTGCACCCCCTGCCAGGCCAGCAGCAGCGCGGCCAGCACCTGGCCGGCCAGCTTGGTCATCCAGTCCAGGTCCCATTTGTCATCGGCGGCTCCCAGCAGGCAGACCAGGCCGGCGGCGGCCAGGATCGCCCAGGGTTGGCGGGATCCGTCGTAGAGCCCTTCCAGGAAGGGGATGTTGGAGGCGATGAGCATCGCCGCGGCGACGCCCGTGAACATGGCCACCCCGCCGAGGCGGGGTGTGACCGCATCGTGCACATCCCGCTCCCGCACGGCGGTCATGGCGCCGGCACGCCGGGCCAGCAGCCGGACTGCGGGAGTGGTCAGGAAGGTGACCGCCGCCGCGACCAGCAGCACGAACAGATAGATCCTCACCCGGGACTGTTCTCCGGACGGCCGCCCGCGGCGGGATCAGGATCGCTGTGCGGGCTGCCATCGGCCCCGGTGGAGCCGCCCATGGTCTCCAAGGGGGTCTCGGTCTCCGCATCCGCGGCCAGGTCCTCCAGCTCGGGTTCGGCAGGCAGGTCCAGCACCCCTGCGGCAGGCTCGGCCTCCGCCTCGACCGGGGAGCCGGGATCCGTGTCCGACGGCACCTCGCCGTCCGATGTCGCGGTGTCCTGGGCATCGGTCTCGCCTGCCTCGGCCACCTCGCCGGCCTCGGCGCTGTCGGTGGTGTCGGTGGGTTTACCGTCCTCATCCTGCTCCGGTTCCGGATGCTCCGGCTCCGGGGCGGTGAAGATGTCGCCGACCGCCTCGACGATCTCCTCCTGGCTGAGAGCGCCAGCTCGGACGATCTCCGGCGGTTCGACGGTGGTGTCGATGATGGTCGACCCGGTGCCGAGGCGAGCGTTGCCGGCATCGAGGTACTCCTCGGCGGTGTCACCGAGCTGCGTGGCGGCGTCGAGCACGGTCTGTGCGGCCGCCTTCCCGTGACGGTTGGCGCTGGAGACGGCCAACGGTCCGGTGCGGCGCAGCAGTTCCAGTGCGATCTCATGGTCGGGCATCCGCAGCGCCACGGTGCCCCGCGTCTCTCCCAGGTCCCAGGTCAGTGAGGGCTGGGCGCGGAGGATAAGGGTGAGCGGACCGGGCCAGAACGCATCGGTGAGGTCCTCGACGTAGTCGGGGACGTCGGTCGCCAGGGCCAGCAGCACGGCGGGGTCGCCGACCAGGACCGGGGGCGGGGTGTCGCGGCCGCGTCCTTTGGCCTCGAGCAGCGCCTCGATGGCATCCGGGGTGAAGGCGTCCGCCCCGATGCCGTAGACGGTGTCGGTGGGCAGGACGATCAGCTTGCCGTCCCGGACGGCATCGACTGCAGCCTGCAGGGCGGCCTCGCGGATCTCGGGATTCTGGGTGTCGTGCACGCTCACCGGGTCAGTCTCTCACTTCCGTCTGGCTGGTCATCAGGGACGCGGCGGGCGATCAGGAATCGATCCCTACCGGTCAGGTCCGCGGCCGTCTCGATCTGTTCGAAGCCGCCATGCGTCGTGGCCAGGGCGCGGGCCGCCTCGCCCTGGACGTCGGCATGCTCCATGATCAACGTCCCGCCCTGCCGCAGCAGCGCCGCTGCCCGTGCGATCACGAGACGGGGCAGGTCCAGGCCGTCCTGGCCGCCCCCGTACAGGGCATGCCGCGGGTCGTGGTCGCGGACCTCCTGGTCGCGCGGAACGGCATCGGACGGGACGTACGGAGGATTGGAGAGCACCGCGTCGAAGCCGGCCTGCCCGGCCAGGGCGGCCGGGTCCGTCAGGTCCGCCTGCAGCACGCGGCCTCGGCCCGGGCCCGCGCGCTCGAGGTTCCGCCGTGCGAGGTCGACGGCCCGGGGATCGATGTCAACGGCCAGCACCCTGGCGGTGGGCAGCTCATCGAGAGCGGCGGCGCCCAGTGCGCCGCTGCCGGTGCACAGGTCGGCGACCCGTTCCGGGGGCCGGTCGGCGTGGGTGCGCAGCAGGTCCAGTGCCAGCTCCGTCTCGGGACGCGGGATGAACACGCCCGGTTCGACCCGGAGCATGAGGCGCCGGAAGGGTGCTTCCCCCAGGATCAGTTGGAGCGGCTCTCGCGCAGTGCGGCGCTCGGTGAGCTGCTCGAGATCGTCCGCGAATCTCTCCGGCAGGCGGTCCAGCAGCAGCGGCGAGCGATCGGTGCGGGCGGCCCGGGCGATGAGGGCCCGGGCGTCGGCGCTGGGCGAGGGGACTCCGGCGCGGCTGAGTCGCTCAGTGGTCTCGGCCAGGGCACGGCGCAGCCGGATCCGCGGGTCCGCGGCGAGCGACGGGGACTCGGTCATCTCAGGCCTCCCCCGCCAGGCGTGCCCGCCGCTCCGCATCTCGCGAGGAGGCGATCAGATCCTCCAGGTCGCCGGAGAGGACCTGCGCCAGGTTGCCGGCCTTGTACCCGGTGCGGTGGTCGGCCACCCGTGATTCGGGGAAGTTGTAGGTGCGGATCCGTTCGGAGCGGTCGACGGTGCGCACCTGTAGGCGACGAGCGGCCGAGGCCTGCTGATCCTGCTCCTGCCGGTGCGCATCCAGCAGGCGGGTGCGCAGGATGCGCAGCGCCTGGTCGCGATTGCGCAGCTGGCTCTTCTCATCCTGGCAGGAGACGACGATGCCGGTGGGCAGGTGGGTCACGCGCACAGCCGAGTCGGTGGTGTTGACGCTCTGTCCTCCGGGCCCCGAGGAGCGGTAGACGTCGATGCGCAGGTTGGCCGCTGCCATCGCCTCCGCCAGCACCTCGCTCTCATCGGCCTCATCGGCCTCAGGCAGGACCAGCACCCCGACCGCGGAGGTGTGGATGCGGCCGGCCGACTCCGTGACCGGGACCCGCTGCACGCGGTGGACCCCGGCCTCGTGCTTGAGGTGGGCCCAGACCCCGTCGGCGGCAGGGGTGCCCGATGGAGAAGTGATGGCCACCGTGGCGTCACGCAGTCCGCCCAGTTCGGACTCTGCCGAGGACAGCATTTCTACCTTCCAACCGCGCGCTTCGGCGTACCCCCGGTACATCCGCAGCAGCTCCGCGGCGAACAGGGCCGATTCCTCACCACCGGCACCGGCCTTGACCTCGAGAATCACATCACGACCATCGTCCGGGTCACGGGGGGCAAGCAGCTCGTCGAGCCGCTCGCGCTGCGACTGCAGCTGTGCCTCGAGCTGCTCGGCCTCGGCGGCGAAGTCGGCGTCCCCCTCCCCCAGCTCCCGGGCTGCCGCCAGGTCCTCCTCGGTCGAGGCGAGCTGGTCGGCCACGGAGATGATGCTGTCGAGCTCGGCGTAGCGCCTGCCCACACGACGGGCGCGGGCGGGGTCCTCGTGCAGCGCGGGATCGGCCATCTCCTGCTGGAGAGTAGCGTGCTCACGACGCAGCGGAGCCAATCGCTCGGATCCGATCCCCTCGCTCATCAGATTTCCCGTCCCGTCGTTCCTCGAAGCCCATGCACAGACGACGACGCCGGTGCACGCCCTGGGCGCGCACCGGCGTCGGAGACCTTGTCAAGCTCATGGTGTCGTGCCTGAGCTCGTACCTCGCAGTACGTCGATCAGAGCCAGACCATCCTGCCTGATCTCCTACCGCTCGTACCTCGCAGTACGTCGATCAGAGTCAGACCATCCTGCCTGATCTCCTACCGCTCGTACCTCGCAGTACGTCGATCAGGCCTTCTTCTTGCCGTAGCGGGCCTCGAAACGGGCCACACGGCCACCGGTGTCGAGGATCTTCTGCTTGCCGGTGTAGAACGGGTGGCACGCGGAGCACACCTCGGCGCGGATGACGCCGTCGTTCTTGGTGCTGCGGGTGGTGAACGAGTTGCCGCAGGTGCAGGTGACCTGGGTCTCGACGTACTGGGGGTGGATGTCCGCCTTCATGTCTCTCCTTCTCCGGGTCGCTGGGTCGGCACCCGGCCGGGCGCCGTGAACCAGAACCGACGTCCCAGTGTGCCACGCCGCGCAACGCAGGAACAGCCTGCACGATGCGGCGTGCGCAACACTCACACAGCGCTCAGGTCGACTCCCCCACGCGCAGCCGGTAGGGCACGACCCGGTGAGCTTCGGGCCCGCGCAGCGGGACGGAGCCCTCCAGCATGCCCCGCACCAGCTCGACGGTCTCCCGCGCGACCGCCTCGAGGTCGAGCTCCAGGGTGGTCAGCTCCGGTGTGACCAAGCTGGCCAGCTCCAGACCGTCGACGCCCACCACCTTGATCCGTCCGGGGACGTCGATGCCCATGGTCCGCAGCTCGCGCAGCAGCCGCACGGCCAGCTCGTCGTTGAAGGCGATCAGCGCATCGAGCGGCGGCCCTCCTCCCGCCGGTCCCGGCTCCAGGATCTGCTCCAGCAGCTCCCGGTGGCCGCTGCGCAGCGGGACCGGGTGAACGGGGACCTCGCCGTTCGCGGCGATCGATCTCAGCGCCTCCACCAGCTGGCGCGCCCTCCTGCTGGGAGAGTTCTCGGGCAGGTCGATCACCGCCGGCCGACGCACACCGGCCGCCCGGAGGTGATCGGCCAGGTCGCGGGTGGCCTGCACGCTGTCGAGCTCGACCACCCCGGACTCCTCCATCGCCGAACGGCTCGCGTCCAGCTGCACCACCGGCATGCCGACCCCACCGCGGATCTGATCGGTCACAACGTGGTAGCCCACCAGGGCATCGACCCGCCTGGCCAGCTCGCTGGCGGCGGTCTCCGGGCGGCGGGCCTGCTCGGTCTCCGCCAGCACCACGTTCCACCCGTGCGGGGCGCCGGCGCGCACGAAGGCCGCCCCGAGCTCGGCGAAATAGGAGTTCGACAGATCGTGCACCGCCAGCCCGAGGGTGACCGGGCCCTGCTCGACCAGCCCCCGTCCGAAGCGCGAAGGCCGGTAGTTCATCTCACGGGCGGCCGCCAGCACCCGCTCGCGGGTGGCCGGGCTGATCCCGGGCATGTCGTTGACCGCCCGGGTCACGGTCTGCCGCGAGACCCCTGCGCGCTTCGCGACATCGATGATCGTCGCTCGCCGCTGCGAGGTGGTCATCGGCTCTCGGACCGCAGGTCCAGCCAATCGATGTCGGCCTCGGTGAGCTCGACGCCCAGGCCCAGGGTCGAAGAGCGCATCTCGGTGATGGTGCGCGGCCCGAACAGCGGGAAGGTGGGGAAGGGCTGCGCCAGGACATACGCCAGCGCCACCGCCGTAGCAGGGACCCCCTGCTCCTGCCCGATCGTCCGGGCTCGCGCGAGCCGCTCGAAGTTGTCCTCGCTGTAGTAGCAGCGGACCATCTCGGCGTCGGACCGGTCCTCGGGGTGCGCGCGCCCGGTGAAGAATCCCCGCGCCTGGGAGGACCACGGCAGCAGGGCGATGCCGCGCTCGGTCAGCCACTGCTTCGAGGCGCTGTCGGTGGCCGCCACGCAGCCGGTCCAGGGCACGTCCAGCGCATCGGCGAGGCCGAAGTGGTTGGACAGGATGCTGAAGCCGGTGCGGCCGTTGCGGCGGGCGTACTCATTGGCTTCGTCAACCCGCGCGGGAGTCCAGTTCGAACCGCCGAAGGCGCGGATGCGTCCGGCACGGGCAAGCTCGTCGAGGACGTCGACGAACTCGCCCACCGGGATGTCGGGGTTGTCCCGATGCATCATGTACAGGTCCGCGTAGTCGGTGCGCTGTTTCTCGAGAGACTCGGCCAACTGCCGGGTGATCGATTCCGGATCGCAGTGCGGGGTGTGGGCGCCCTTGGCGATGATCACCACGTCCTCGCGGATGCCGCGGTTCTCCACCCATTTGCCCAGCAGCTTCTCGGTGTAGCCGCCGCCGTAGATGTAGGCGGTGTCGAAGGTGGTGCCTCCGATCTCGTAGAAGGCGTCGAACATAGCCGAGGCGTGGGAGAGGTTCAGCTGGTTGTCGCAGCCCATCACCAGGCGCGAGATCTTCTTGTCGACCCCGGGGATCTGGCCATAGGCCATGGGGACGCCGGCCCCGGTGGGGATCGACGCGGCGGCCAGCGGCCGCCCGGTCAGGGTGGGGATGTGGGCGTCGTCGCGTTCGAAGGGGAAACGCAGGGAGAGGGCCTCACGCCAGGCGTCCAACCAGCGGGCCTGTCCGAGTGAGTTCTCACCGGTGAGCTCGGGCACTTCGCCCCCGGTCGCGGCGGCTCGCGCCAGGGCGTCGGCCTCCAGGGCGTATGGAGCGGCGGCGGGGATCTCGAGGCGCCGGGGCTGCTGACCCACCACGTCGAGCTCGATCACCTGCTGCTCGCCGAGCGTCCAGGGGTCCGACAGGCGGATGACTCCCTGCGAACCGGTGATGGTGGCGGTCTGGGGGTCTGCCAGGCGCACACCGGTGCGCAGGCTGGCGGTGATGCCGCCGGGCAGCACGAGCTCGGCGGTGGCCCATTCGTCGACCCCGGTCTCGCCGACGGTGCCCCGTCCGCTCAGGCTGACCGGGTCGGCGAAGGCCTGTTGCTGGGCGGCCCCGGCGACGAACCGGGCGAAGGAGAGCGGGTAGCAGCCGACGTCGAGGATGCCGCCGCCGGCGGTGTCCTCATCGAACAGGCGCCCGCTGCGGCCCCCGGTGTCGAAGGAGAAGGAGGCGTCGATGTGGGAGATCTCGCCGATAGCGCCCTCCGCGACCAGTTCGAGCACCCGTGCCGTCTGCGGGTGGAAGCGGTACATGAAGGCCTCCAGCAGCACCCCCTCGCTGCGGGCGGCGAGGTCGGTCAGCGCCATGGTGCTGCCCGCGTTCGGGGTCAGCGGCTTCTCGCACAGCACGTGCTTGCCGGCCTCGAGCGCGGCAGCCGCCAGACGGGCGTGCCCGGTGTGCACGGTCGAGACGTACACCGCATCGACCTCATCGCTGGCCAGCACCTCGTCGTACGTCCCGATCAGTGCGGGCTCGGCCAGGGGATGTTCCGCGGCGAAGGCGCGGGCACGATCCGCGGAGCTGCTGCCGACGGCGACCAGCACGCCGTGCTCAGAGCTGGGGAGCTGGCCGGCGAAACGCCGGGCGATGGAACCGGGGCCGAGAACGGCCCAGCGCAGAGTGCTGCTCATGGGGACCTCACTGTCGGAATGGCCAGACGCCGTGATCGTTCACGGGACGGCATGACGGTATACCGCTCGGCACATCGATGCAATCTGCGGCCCTGACGCCGACGGGGCGTCTCCGCAGCTGCGGAGACGCCCCGTGGGTTCGGCTCGCGGACGGCGGGTTGAGGCTCAGTCGCCGGTGCGGGGCCCGACGCTGGGCGTGTTCTTCTGGACGGTCATCAGGAACTCGGTGTTCGACTGCGTCTTCTTGAACCGCTCCAGCAGCAGCTCGAGCGCCTGCTGCTGCTCGAGGGAGCCCAGCACACGACGCAGCTTCCACATGATCGCCAGCTCCTCGCGACCCATCAGCTCCTCCTCGCGGCGGGTGCCAGAGGCATTGACGTCCACGGCCGGGAAGATCCGCTTGTCGGCGAGGTTGCGGGTCAGGCGCAGCTCCATGTTCCCGGTGCCCTTGAACTCCTCGAAGATCACCTCGTCCATCTTCGATCCGGTCTCCACCAGCGCGGAGGCGAGGATGGTCAGCGACCCGCCGTGCTCGATGTTGCGCGCGGCGCCGAAGAACCGCTTGGGCGGATACAGCGCCGAGGCGTCGACACCGCCGGAGAGGATCCGACCCGAGGCGGGAGCGGCCAGGTTGTAGGCGCGCGAGAGGCGGGTGAGCGAATCCAGCAGCACCACCACATCGCGCCCCATCTCCACCAGGCGCTTGGCTCGCTCGATGGCGAGCTCGGCGACGATGGTGTGGTCCGAGGCCGGCCGGTCGAAGGTGGAGGCGATGACCTCGCCCTTGACGGTCCGCTGCATGTCGGTGACCTCCTCGGGGCGCTCGTCGACGAGCACCACCATGAGGTGGACCTCCGGGTTGTTGGTCGTGATGGCGTTGGCGATCTGCTGCATGATGATCGTCTTGCCCGCCTTGGGGGGCGACACGATCAGGCCGCGCTGCCCCTTGCCGATCGGCGAGACCAGATCGATCACGCGGGTCGGGATGGAAGTGGCGGAGGTCTCCAGGCGCAGCCGTTCATCGGGGTACAGGGGCGTGAGCTTGCCGAAGTCCACACGGGAGCGGGCTCGCTCCGGGGTCATCCCATTGATCGTGTCGAGCTGGACCAGGGCGGCATACTTGCCCTGGCCGCCCTTGTTGCGGCGGTTGCGGCCGCCGCCGTGGTGCTGCTGGCGCTGCTGCTGATCGGCCTGGCCATCCCCCTGGGGCGCCTTGACCTGCCCGGTGATCGCGTCCCCCTTGCGCAGGCCGTGGCGGCGCACCTGGTTCATCGACACGTACACATCGCTGGCGCCGGGGAGGTAGCCGGTGGTGCGCACGTAGGCGTTGTTGTCGCGAATGTCCAGGATCCCGGCGACGGTGACGAGCTCGTCACCCTCGCGCACCTCGTTGTCGTCCGGCTGACTCCCCTGGTTCTGGCCGCCCTGACCGTCCGATCCGCGTCCACGACGCTTGCGGTCCCGCGACCGGTTGCGGCTGCGGGAGCGACCGCGGCGGTCATCATCGCCGTCGCCGTAGTGATCGCCGCGGCTCTGGCCCTGAGAGCGATCCTGGTCCTGCTGGCGGCCCTGGCCCTGGTTGCGGTCCTGTCCTCGGCCGCGGTCCTGCCGGCGATCGTCGCCTTCCTCACCGCTGCGGTCGGGCAGGGCGATGTCCTCGACGCGGGACGGGCGCTCACGGCGCGGCTGAGAGCCCGAGCGGTGCCCCTGACGCCCGTCCTGCTCGGAGCTGTCGCCGTCGTGCCCACCGCCACTGCGATCGGGCAGCTCGATGCCGAGATCAGGTGCGGGCTCGGACTGCTCGTCCTGCTTCGGACGGCGTCCGCGCTGCTGGCGGCTGCTGTCACTCCTGGCCTGGTCATCGGCGCCGGCATCGCGCTGCGGGAGTTCGTCCTGGGCCGACGCAGTGCGCTGCTCGGAGCGGGCGGACGGCGCGGGCTTCTCCGGCTTCTCGGAGGCGGACTTCTCCGGCTTCTCGGGCGCGGACTTCTCCGGCGCCGGCTTCTGGGAGGCATCGGAGGTCTGCTGCGGCTGGGTCTGTTGGGGCGCCGAGGCTGATCCGCTTCCACGGATCGCTTCGATCAAGTCGTTCTTGCGAAGGCGCCGTGCGCCCTTGATACCCAGCCCGGCAGCGATGGTCTGCAGCTCGGGTAGCCGCTTGGCCGCAAGATCGGCGCTCTCGACTGATGTGGGGGTGGTGTCGTTCACCCGGGTTCCTTCCTGTCGAACCGGCAGCCGCCGGTCCTGAACTGATCTGGGGCCACGGTGCAGTGGTGGGATGTGGAGTCCGATCGCAGCCGTGGCTCATCCGAGCAGGGGCAGACGCGATGCCATGCATCTGGGTCTGCCTGCCGGGGTGGTTCGGGTGCGTCAGCGCCGGTGCACAAACCTGCCTGGCACGACGCACGCGATGCGCAGAGATCGTGCGGGGCGCTGATCAGGGGGAGTTTCGTCATGTCGCGGAGCACGGCTTCTGCAGAGTCCGCACGCGGACGATGCCGCCTGGACGCAGGCTCAACCTATCACAGTGGAGGCGCCATGCACTCGCAGCGGCACCTCGGCGATCCGCCAATCGGCCGGATCGGTCACGATGCGCCGCACCAGGGAGCTGATGCGCGAACGGTCACCGTCGAGCACCACCACGGAAGGGCCGGCACCCGAGATCACCGCGGGTAGGCCCTCGTGGCGCAGCACCCTCATCAGCTCCACGCTCTGGGGCATGCCGGGGGCGCGCTGCTCCTGGTGCAGGCGGTCCTCGGTCGCTTGCAGTAGCAGGGAGGGGTCCTCCGCGAGAGCATGGACGAGCAGGGCCGCACGGGCCCCGTTGAACACCGCATCGCCGTGCGGGACGGTCGCGGGCAGCAGGGTGCGTGCCTGATGCGTGGACAGGGTGGTCAGCGGCAGGAGCACCACCGGTCGCAGCGCATGCGGCGCGCAGCGCAGCCGTGCGGCGCTGGCGATCGCGCCGTCCATCCAGGACAGCACCACTCCGCCCAGCAGGGCCGGTGCCACGTTGTCGGGGTGCCCCTCGAACTCGGCGGCCAGCTGGAGCACGGCGTCGTCGTCCAGCGCCTCCGGGTCGGAGACCAGGCCGCGGGCCAGCAGCAGGCCTGCGATGGTGGCAGCTGCGCTGGATCCCAGTCCTCGCCCGTGGGGGATGCGGTTCATAGCGTGCAGGCGCACCCCCACCTGCGGGGCACCAGCATGGTCCAGGCCCCGGCGCAGCGCCTGCACGACCAGATGGTCTTCGCCCGTGGGGACACTCGCTGCGCCCTCGCCCTCGACCTCGATCTCCACGCCTCCGGTGGTCGCCTCGAGCTCGAGGTCGTCACACAGGTCCAGCGCCAGGCCCAGGGCGTCGAACCCAGGTCCGAGGTTCGCCGAGGTCGCCGGGACCCGGACCGCTGCCCGGGTGCGCTGGATCCTCACAGCCCCATGGCCTGCGCGGCTGCAGCGATGTCCGCCTCGATCACGGTCGGGGTGAGGTCGTGCTGGGACAGGGCGGTGTCGATGTCCTTCAGCCCGTTGCCCGTCACCGTGACCGTGATGGTCGCATCTTCCGGCACGCGCCCGTGGCCGGCCTGCTGGAGCAGGCCGGCCACACCGGCGGCGGAGGCCGGCTCGACGAAGATGCCGACATCGGCCGCGAGCCGCTTCTGGGCATCGAGGATCTGCTCGTCGGAGACCGCGTCGATCAGACCGCCAGAGTCGTCACGGGCGGCAACGGCCAGGTTCCAGGAGGCGGGGGCCCCGATGCGGATCGCGGTGGCGACCGTCTCAGGGTCGGGGATGGGGCGGCCGGCCACGAAGGGGGCGGCCCTTTCGGCCTGGAATCCCCACATCGCCGGGAGCTGAGCGGTCACGCCCGCGTCCCGGTACTCCTGGTAGCCCATCCAGTAAGCGGAGATGTTGCCGGCGTTGCCCACCGGCAGGATGTGGATGTCCGGGGCGCGGCCGAGGGCGTCGCACACCTCGAAGGCCGCGGTCTTCTGTCCCTGCAGACGGTGGGGGTTGACCGAGTTGACGAGCTCGACCGGGTGCTCGGCGTGCAGCTTGCGGGCGATCTCGAGGCAGTCGTCGAAGTTCCCCTCGACCTGCACCAGCTTCGCCCCGTGGACGACGGCCTGGGCGAGCTTGCCGGCGGCGATCTTGCCCTGCGGCAACAGCACGACGCAGGTCAGTCCCGCGGTGGCGGCGTAGGCGGCCGCGGAGGCGCTGGTGTTGCCCGTGGAGGCGCACACCACCGTGCTGGCGCCGTCGTTCAGCGCCTTGGACATCGCCGAGGCCATGCCGCGGTCCTTGAAGGATCCGGTGGGGTTCTGGCCCTCGACCTTGATGTGTACGTCGGCACCGACGGCGCTGGACAGTGCCGGAGCGGGCACCAGCGGGGTGCCGCCCTCGCCCAGGCTCAGCAGGGCATCGGTGTCGGAGAACGGAAGGTGGTCCCTGTATTCGGCGAGGACCCCGCGCCACTGGTGTGCCATGGCCTCATTCTCCTTCGAGGCGCAGGACGGAGTCGATGCTCAGCACCGTGGACGTGGAGGAGAACACGTCCAGGGAGGCGGTCATCGCGGATTCGAGGGCCCGATGCGTGGTGATGCCGATGTGGGCCTGCTGCGGCGGACGCTCCGTGTCGGACTCCTCACTCTCGACCAGCTCTTGGTGGATGGTGGAGATCGAGATGCCGTAGCCGGACAGCGTGCCGGCGATCTCGGCCAGCACCCCGGGGCGGTCCTGCACGGTGAGGGAGATGTAGAAGGCGTTGCGCAGCTCGTCGAGGGGGATCGCGTCCAGAGCCGCGTACCGCGATTCGCGCGGCCCCACTCCCCCGCTCACCCGGTGTCGCCCGGCGGAGACCACGTCGCCGAGGATCGCCGAGGCCGTCGGTGCCCCTCCGGCGCCCTGCCCGTAGAACATGAGCGAGCCCGCCGCCTCCGCCTCGATGAACACCGCGTTGTAGGCCTCGGAGACCGAGGCCAGGGGGTGGGTGTTGGGGATCAGCGCCGGATAGACGCGCGCGGAGATCCGCTCCTCGGCCTCCCCCGGCACTCGCTCGATGATCGACAGCAGCTTGATCGAGCGGTCCATCCGGGTGGCCGCGGCGATGTCCTGGGCCGTGACCTCGGTGATGCCCTCGCAGTGCACGTCCGACAAGCGCACCCGGGTATGGAAGGCGAGCGAGGCCAGGATGGAGGCCTTGGCGGCGGCGTCATGTCCCTGCACGTCGGCGGTGGGGTCGGCCTCGGCGTACCCGAGCTCCTGCGCGGTGGCCAGGGCGTCGTCGAAACCCGCTCCGCTGCGGGTCATCGCGTCGAGGATGTAGTTGGTGGTGCCGTTGACGATGCCCAGCACCCGCTGGATGCGATCGCCGGCCAGCGATTCGCGCACCGGCCGCACCAGGGGGATGGCGCCGGCCACGGCAGCCTCGAAATACAGATCCACGCCGTGGGTGTCGGCCGCTTCGTACAGCGCCGCACCGTCCTGGGCCAGCAGCGCCTTGTTCGCGGTGACCACGCTGGCACCGTGGCTCATCGCCTCCAGCAACAGGGATCGTGCCGGCTCGATGCCTCCCATCACCTCGATCACCAGGTCCGCCTGGCGAACCAGGGCGGATGCATCGGCGGTGAGCAGTTCGGCCGGCACGTTCGGGCGCCGATCTCGGCTGAGGTCACGAACGGCGACGCCGGTGACCTCCAGGCGGGCACCGACGCGGTGGGCGAGGTCCTCACCCTGCTCATCGATCAGGCGCAGCACCTCGGTGCCGACGGTACCGGCTCCGAGCACGGCGACCCGCAGTGCCGGAAGCTCGTGGAACTGGGCCATGGGTGTGGTCCTTCCATGCAATCCATCGGGGCCAGGGAGGCTCCCGCACCATATCGGAGGGGAGGCCGGTCCCATGACCGTGTATGAACATATGCGACAGCAGGCCTCTCAGGTCACCTGTCAGCTGATCTCCTACCGCTCGTACCTCGCAGCACGTCGATCAGCCCCCGCCGAACCGGCTGATCTCCTACCGCTCGTACCTCGCAGCACGTCGATCAGCCCTGGTCCAGGGCCAGGAGGTCGTCCTCCGTCTCGCGGCGGATCAGGGTGCGCAGCCGGCCATCCCGCACGGACACCACCGCCGGTCGCGGCACGTGGTTGTAGTTCGAGGCCAACGAGTAGCAGTAGGCGCCGGTGACCGGCACGGAGATGAGGTCACCGCGCTCCACGTCGGCCGGCAGGTACTCGTCCTTGACGACGATGTCCCCGCTCTCGCAGTGCTTGCCCACCACGCGCACCACCTCGGGGGCGCCCTGCGACGTGCGCCCGGCCAGGAGGCAGGAGTAGTCCGCGTCGTACAGGGCGGTGCGCACGTTGTCGCTCATGCCGCCGTCGACGGAGATATAGACGCGGTGGTGGGGCCCGCCGAGGTGGACGTCCTTGACCGTGCCCACCGAGTACAGGGTGTGGGTGGAGGGGCCGGCGATCGCTCGTCCGGGCTCGAAGGACAGGTGCGGAACGGGCAGCTCGAGCTGCTCGCACTCCACCGCGACGATCCGGGCGATCCCCTCGGCCAGCACCTCCGGCGTGGAAGGAGTGTGCTGGGTGTTGTACATGACGCCGAAGCCGCCGCCCAGGTCCAGCGCGTCGATGGTGTGGTCGAGCTCGCTGCGGACCTGGGCCACCAGGCGCAGCACCCGCCGAGCGGCGACGTCGAAGCCGCCGACGTCGAAGATCTGCGAGCCGATATGGGAATGCAGACCGACCAGCCGCATGGTCCCGGGCCGAGCCAGCACCTGCCGGACCGCGATGAAGGCGTCCCCGGAGGTCAGCGAGATGCCGAACTTCTGGTCCTCGTGCGCAGTGGCGATGAACTCATGGGTGTGGGCCTCCACGCCGGTGGTCACCCGCAGCATCACCGGTGCGATCAGGCCCAGCTCCGCGGCGATCTCGGAGACCAGGTCGATCTCGTCGAGCGAGTCGACCACCAGGCGTCCGATGCCCACCTCGAGGGCACGGCGGATCTCGGCTCGTGACTTGTTGTTGCCATGGAAGGCCATGCGGTCGGTGGGGAACCCTGCGCGCAGCGCCGCCGCCAGCTCGCCGCCGGTGCACACGTCCAGGCCCAGACCCTCCTCCTGCATCCACTGCGCGACAGCGGTGCACAGGAACGCCTTGCCGGCATAGAAGACGTCGGCCCCGGCGAGATCGGCGAAGGCCTCCCCGAAGGCGTCGCGGAAGCGGGCGGCGCGGCCTCGGAAATCCTCCTCGTCGACCACGAAGGCCGGCGTGCCCACCTGTTCGGCGATGTCGTGCACGCTGACCCCGCCGGTGGTCAGGGCGCCATCATCGCCCCGGACGGTGGTCTGCGACCACAGACCGTCGAGCAGGGCGTTGACGTCGGAGGGATAAGGGAGCCACGTGGGGGCGGCATCGTTGCCATGCAGTGCTCCGGCCTCATGGGCGCGCATGATGCTCCTCAGGGTCGCGGTTCGGCGGGGTGTCAGGGCGAGCTGTGGAACTCGTCGTCCGACCCTAGACCGCGCGCCACGCTGCCCGGCGAGCCGTCCGGTCAGCGGGCCGGCGCCGAGTCCCGACAGCAGGGTCCGCACCGACGCCCGGAACTACATATCTGCTGGTCATAGTTGATGGATCCGACGCTGACAACGCCCCCGGTCGCCTGCCGGGTGAGCGATCGCACTTGATAATGTGAGCACGTCATCCCCTTCCGAAGGAGAGTCCGTGCCCGCCGACACCTCATCTGCCTCCCCTGAGCAGTCCGCCGCGTCGTCATCGGCCACCGCCTCCGGCCACGAGCTGGTCGTGGTGGCCAACCGTCTGCCCGTCGATGCCCGCACCCTTCCCGATGGCGCCACGGAGTGGGTGACCAGCCCCGGCGGGCTGGTCACCGCCATGGAATCGGTGATGCGCACCGTGGATTCCGGCGCCTGGGTCGGCTGGGGCGGGTCCGCCGGCTACGCTCCCGAGCCCTTCGAGGCCGACGGCATGCACCTGTACCCGGTGCGGCTGGAGCAGGAGGACATCGAGCGGTACTACGAGGGCTTCTCCAATGCCACCCTGTGGCCGCTGTACCACGACGTGATCGTCGACCCGGAGTTCCATCGCGGCTGGTGGGATTCTTACGTCTCCGCCAACCGGCGCTTCGCCCGCTCGGCCGCCGAGGTCACCGAGCCCGGTGGAACGGTCTGGGTGCACGACTACCAGCTGCAGCTGGTCCCGCAGATGATTCGCGCGTCCCGCACCGACGTGCGCATCGGCTTCTTCAATCACATCCCGTTCCCGCCCGTCGAGCTGTTCTCCCAGCTGCCCAAGCGCAATCAGATCCTGCGAGGGCTGCTCGGAGCCGATGTGGTCGGCTTCCAGCGCGAGAGCGACGCCCTGAACTTCGTCGCCGCGGTGCGCAAGCTCTTGGGCTACCACGTCGACGGCCAGACCATCTCGGTGCCGGGCCTGGGCTCGGCGCCCACGCGGGAGGTGGTGGCCCACACCTTCCCCATCTCGATCGACTCCGCGGCCGTGTCGGCGCTGACAGAGGATCCCGACGTGCGCGAACGCGCCCAGCAGCTGCGCCAGGACCTCGGGAACCCGAAGCGGATCGTGCTGGGGGTGGACCGCCTCGACTACACCAAGGGGATCCGCCATCGGCTCAAGGCCTGGGGAGAGCTGCTGCGCGATGAGTCAGTGGACCCGCACGAGGTGGTGATGATCCAGATCGCCACTCCCTCCCGCGAACGAGTGGAGGCCTACCGGCAGCTGCGTGACGAGGTCGAGCTGACCGTCGGCCGCATCAACGGCGATTACGCGCCCATCGGCCGCCCTGCCGTGTCATACCAGCACCGCACCTTCGACCGGCGCGACATGACCGCGATGTACATGGCCGCCGACGTGGTGCTGGTGACAGCCCTGCGCGATGGCATGAACCTGGTGGCGAAGGAATATGTGGCCTCGCGCCCGGACCTGCGCGGCGTCCTGGTGCTCAGCGAGTTCGCCGGCGCCGCGGATGAGCTCCGCGCCTCGGTGCGGGTCAATCCCCATGACATCGACGAGCTCAAATCTGCGATCCTGCGGGCCCTGGCGATGCCGGAGGAGGAGCAGGAGGACGCCATGGTGTCCCTGCGTCACCAGGTGGTCGAGCACGACGTGCAGGCCTGGGCGCACTCCTTCCTCGAGGAGCTCGAACAGGTGGGGCGACCGGTCGAGGAGCCGACCGCCCCGATCCGCCTGCGGGGCGACGAGCCCAGCTCCCCCGAGCAGCTCGCGGCCGAGCTCGAGACCTTCGCCTCCATCCCTCGCATCCTGGTGGCCTCCGATTTCGACGGCGTGCTCGCCCCGATCGTGGCCGACCGCGATGCGGTCGAGCCCGATGCGGCCGCCCTGGGGTTGCTGCACGAGCTGTCCGACATGCCGGGCGTGTCCGTCGCGCTGGTCTCCGGGCGAGCGCTCGCCGACCTGGACGCACATGCCAGCATGCCCAGCTCGGTAGTCCTGGTGGGCAGCCACGGCGCCGAGGTGGGAGCCCTGCCGCCATGGATGCATGCGGAGGTGCTCGATTCCGGGTCCATGACCATGACGCCGGAGAAGGAGCAGCTGCTCGAGGCGATCACCCGCAATCTGCGCCGGATCGCCTCCCAGCATCCCGGCGCCGAGGTCGAGACCAAGCCCGCCGCGGCCGTTCTGCATACCCGCAACGCCCGCGGTCGCGGCTCGAGCAACGCCACCGAGGCGGCGCTGGAGTACGCGGTGTCGCTGCCCGATGTCACCGTCACGCCCGGCAAGGAGGTGGTCGAGTTCTCCGTGATCGACACCTCCAAGGGGGATGCACTCGAGGCGCTGGCCCGAGCGAGCGCCGCCGATGCCTGGCTGTATCTCGGTGACGACGTCACCGACGAGAGTGTCTTCGCCCGCCTCGGGGACGATGACATGGGGGTCAAGGTCGGCGGGGGTGACACCTCGGCGACCCATCGGATCACCGGCACCGACGATGCGCGCCACCTGCTCGAGAAGCTGGTCCGTGCACGACGAGAGCTGGGCTGAGCGGGCGCGGGCGCCGGCGCGTGGTCACCGTTTTCTCGTCTGGAAGGTCGCCAGGTCGCGCTCGGCCGTCTCCGACCAGTCGCTGTTCACCTTGTGCGAGGTGCCACCGTGCTCACCGGCTGGACGTCGAGTTCCCGTTTCGCCAGGCGTGGCCGGGCGCTGGGGCAACCGATGCTCGCGTCGGGCCGAGCGAGCGTCCTGGTCTCCACGACGCTGATCGGAGCCCTGAGGGACTGTCCAGGCTGTGCGCTCATCACGGCCTGTCCGGGTCCGGCGCCCGCCGATCGAGCGGGACGGGCGCCCCGAGCGCACCAGAAAAAGCCCGTCGGTCCAGCGTTTCTGCTGACCGGCGAGTCCTGATGGTGCGGCACCGGACGCTTTGCGATCGGAACGATCATCGAACGCGCCAGCCGCTCCACACTGCGGGTGCGTCTCCCTCGGTTGGAGGGCTGGGGCGAGAGGGCCTACGTGAAGAACGGCCCTGCCCGGGGCGGGCCGGCGCCGTCGCGATGAGCACCGCCCTGAAGGAAGAGCACCTTCAGGGTGAACACCACCGGGTTGTATCCGCGGGTGCAGGTCGATGTCGCACCGGTGTCAGGGGTCGGGCAGGCGGGTGGGGTGTTGCTGACCGAGACGGTCCGCGCCACCGGCCTGGAC